>ERZ1740070.507-NODE-507-length-26601-cov-5.076283_pt1 | contig 26601 bp, 28 predicted proteins | sample MGYA00581734_ERZ1740070 | MGnify/ENA primary metagenome ERZ1740070 (study PRJEB43018, sample SAMN04849744) | marine metagenome | isolation source: floating plastic debris | place: Pacific Ocean | collected 2008-09-01 | study: EMG produced TPA metagenomics assembly...
CGCGCTCTGGCCGAAAAGCTCGCCAATGGCCCGACCATCGCGATCAAACAGATGAAGCGCAACATTGCGCTCGCGTTGGATGGCGGCGTCAACGAAGTGATGCTGGCCGAAGCCGAAGGGCAACGTATCGCCGGCGCCACGGCGGACGCGATGGAGGGCGGCATGGCCTTCCTGCAAAAGCGCAAGGCCGAATTCAAAGGCGCCTGAGGCTCGTAGCGCGGGTTCCATTCCATTGAGGCAGGGACCCGCCGCGCTTCCCATCCGTTAGACGATAATTGAAGGCTTCCATCTTCATGGGGGCCGTCCTTTGTGTATAGGCACCTGCATGACTGACAAACCCAAGGCTTCGCCTTCCCCCGACGACTGGAAAGCCCTCGCTGACAAGGAAGTGAAGGGGCGCGATCTCACTTGGGACACGCCCGAAGGCTTTGCGATCAAGCCGCTTTACACCGCCGAGGATCACGAAGGCTGGGACCCGGGCCTGCCGGGCTTTGCGCCGTTTACGCGCGGCGTGAAGGCCAGCATGTATGCGGGGCGCCCTTGGACAATCCGGCAATATGCGGGCTTCTCCACGGCTGAGGAATCGAACGCGTTCTACCGCCGCAACCTTGCCGCCGGGCAAAAGGGCCTCAGCGTCGCTTTCGACCTCGCCACCCACCGTGGTTATGACAGCGATCACCCGCGCGTCGTCGGCGATGTCGGCAAAGCGGGCGTCGCGATCGACACGGTTGCGGATATGGAGGTGCTGTTCGACCAGATCCCGCTCGACACCATGTCGGTCTCGATGACCATGAACGGCGCGGTCATTCCGGTGATGGCGTTTTACATCGTTGCGGGCGAACGGAAGGGCGTGCCGACCGAGAAGCTTTCCGGGACCATTCAGAACGACATTCTGAAGGAGTTCATGGTCCGCAACACCTACATCTATCCGCCCGAGCCCAGCATGCGGATCATCTCCGACATCATCGGATTCACGTCGGCCAACATGCCGAAATTCAACAGCATTTCGATCAGCGGCTATCACATGCACGAAGCCGGAGCGACAGCGGTGCAGGAACTCGCGTTCACCATCGCGGATGGCAAGGAATACGCACGGCGCGCGATGGAAACGGGGCTGGATATCGACGCGTTTGCGGGCCGCCTGTCCTTCTTCTTTGGCATCGGCATGAACTTCTTCATGGAAATCGCCAAGCTGCGCGCCGCGCGCACGCTGTGGTACGAAGTGATGGATGGCCTTGGCGCGAAATCCGAACGCTCCAAGATGCTGCGCACCCACTGTCAGACCTCGGGCGTCAGCTTGCAAGAGCAAGACCCTTACAACAACGTCATGCGCACCACGATTGAGGCGATGGCGGCGACGCTGGGCGGTACGCAGTCGCTCCACACCAACGCGCTTGATGAAGCCATCGCGCTGCCCACCGATTTCTCCGCCCGCATTGCGCGCAACACGCAGCTGGTGCTGCAGGAAGAAACAGGCATTACCAACGTCGTCGATCCGCTGGGCGGCTCGCATTACATCGAAGCGCTGACCTCGAAACTGGTCGAAGACGCGCGCGCCTTGATGGCGACAGTGGACGAAGCGGGCGGCATGACCGCCTATGTCGGCACGGGCGCGCCCAAGGCCGAGATCGAACGCGCGGCGGCGGAAAAACAGACCAACATCGATCAGGGCAAGACCGTGATTGTGGGCGTCAACAAGTACCGCAAGGACGAAGAAGACCCGATCGACACGCTGGACATCGACAACGCCAAGGTTCGCAAGGACCAGATCGCGCGGATCGAACGCGTGCGCGCGGGCCGCAACGAAGAGGCCTGCCGCGCCGCTCTTGCGGCTTTGACCGAAGGCTGCACATCGGGCGGAAACGTGCTGGAGCTGGCGGTGGGCGCCGCGCGCGAGGACGCCACTTTGGGCGAGATTTCCAGCGCGATGGAAGAAGTCTTCGGCCGCCACGACGCGACGCCCAAGCCGGTCAGCGGCGTCTACAAGAGCGCTTACGAGTTCGATCAACGCTGGGCGCAGGTCACCGATGGCGTGGAGGCCGTGGGCCGCCGCCTTGGTCGCAAGCCTCGCATGATGGTCGCGAAGATGGGCCAGGACGGCCACGATCGCGGCGCCAATGTGATCGCCAGCGCGTTCAGCGACATGGGCTTTGAAATCGTTTCCGGCCCGCTGTTTCAGACGCCCGAAGAGGCGTGCAAAATGGCGCTGGAGAACGATGTCGATGTCGTCGGCTGCTCTTCGCTCGCGGCTGGGCACAAGACGCTGATCCCTGAGATCATCCGCTTGCTGAAGGAAGCCGGTCGGCCGGACATCAAGGTCACCGCCGGCGGCGTCATCCCGCCGCAGGATTACGACTTCCTGCGCGAAGCGGGCGTGCAAGGCATTTACGGACCCGGCTCCAACGTGGTCGAATGCGCGGCGGACATCCTGACGATGCTGGGCCACAACATGCCGCCGCTTGAGAGCGTTTTGGAAGAGGCGGCGGAGTGAACCCGCATCTGGCGCGCTATCTGACGTTCTTTAGCGCGATGGCGCTGGGCTTGCTGGGCTTCTTCACGCTTGCCACCCCTTGGAACTTTATCGCGCTAGGCGTGGCGTTTGTTCTTGGTGGCAGCGCATCGATGGCTGTTTTCAGGCGGTTGGCGAACGAAGACCAGATAAAGGCCGATCTCGAAGCGCGGCTTCACAATGATTAGCGTTTGGCGATGGGTGAGCGTTCTGCTTTTCGCGAGCGCTCCTCTTGCGGCTCAGGACACGGCGCAAGACGCTGCGGAGCCCATCACCATCGGCGCAGCCCACACGCTGACCACCCACGGGGCTGAGCGGCGCCTAAACGTGCTGCTCCCGGCGGATTATCACTCGTCCGACAAGACCTATCCGCTTGTCATCATGCTCGATGGCGGGACGGCGCAGGACCTGTTCCTGCAATTTGGCGTCCATCGCTGGAATCAGCTGTGGGGGCGCAGCCAAGAGGCGATCCTTGTCGGGATTAAAACGGTGGACCGCCAGCGCGAATTGCTTCCCCCGACGCGCGACGCTGAGGAAGCGGCGCGCTATCCCAAAGCGGGCGAAGCCGAGGTGTTTCGCGCCTGGCTGAAAACCGAGGTTCTCCCGCTGGTGCGCGCCACCTATCGCCACGATGGGCGCGCGGTTCTGAGCGGTGAAAGCGCGGCGGGGCACGTTGTCGCGGAAACGTGGGTGAGGGCCCCCGAAATGTTCGATGGCTACGCGGCCTTGTCGCCCAGCCTGCAATGGGACGGTCAATCGCTTTCGCGCGCGCTGGAATTGGCGGAAGCGAAAGAGCGCCCGCCTTTGTTCCTATCGCTCGCCAATGAAGGCGGGGCGACTGAAGAGGGCGCCGTGCGGTTTGTCCAATCGGCGGCGGATACGCTCTGCTTTGCTGATCGGCGGGCGAGCCATGTTCGCCACTCGAACAGCCTGCACCAGCTTTTGCCGCAAGCGCTGCAATTTCTGCTTCCCACCAAGGCCGATTGGTTGGAAGACTATGGGCTAACCGTAGACTGCCAATCCACCGCGCCCTAAACGGCGCGGGATAAGGCCGCTTTGCCGATTTGAGAGGGACTTCCATGACCGACCTGCCGCCCGAAACCCGCCCCGAAACGCTGAGCGTTCACGCCGGGACGCAGCCCGATCCCGCCACCAACGCCCGGATCACGCCGATCTATCAGACAAGCTCCTATGTGTTTGACAGCGCGGAGCACGCGGCAAACCTCTTCAGCCTGAGCGAATTCGGCAACATCTATTCGCGCATCATGAACCCGACGAACGACGCGCTGGAGAAGAAGATCACCGCGCTGGAAGGCGGCGTGGGCGCGCTGGGCTGCGCGTCGGGGCATGCGGCGCAATTGCTGGCCTTTCACACGCTGATGGAGCCGGGCTGCAACATCGTGGCGGCGAAAAAGCTCTACGGCGGATCGCTCAACCAGCTTGGCGAGGCGTTCCAAAAGTTTGGCTGGGAAACCCGCTTTGTCGACACCGACAACCCTGAGAATGTTCGCGCGGCCATGGATGACAACACGCGCGTCGTCTTTATCGAAAGCCTCGCCAATCCCGGCGGCGTGGTCAGCGATATTCAGGCGATTGCCGATATCGCTCACGAAGGCGGCGTGCCGCTGATGGTGGACAACACGATGGCAACGCCCGCTTTGTGCCGCCCGTTTGAACACGGCGCGGATATCGTCGTGCATTCGGCCACCAAGTTTTTGAACGGCCACGGCAACGCGGTGGGCGGCTTGCTGGTCGACAGCGGGAAGTTCGATTGGAAGGCGCATGGGGACAAATACCCCTCGCTAACGCAGCCCAACGGATCGTATCACGGTGCGGTTCTGGCGGACGCTTTGGAGCCCATAGGGCCCATCGCTTTCATCATCGGCTGCCGGGTTCTGGGTATGCGCGATCTGGGGCCTGCGATGGCGCCCATGAACGCCTTTCTGGCGCTGACAGGCATGGAGACGCTGCACCTGCGCATGGAGCGGCATTGTTCGAACGCGCTGGAAGTCGCCAAATGGCTGACCGAGCAGGATCAAGTCGCCTGGGTCAATTACGCGGGGCTGCGCGACAATCCTTACCACGAGCTGGCGCACACATATCTGGGCGGGCGCGCGGGATCGGTGTTCACCTTTGGCCTCAAAGGCGGGTATGATGCGGGCGTCAAGATGGTCTCAAGCATGAAGCTTTTCAGTCACTTGGCCAATATCGGTGACACGCGTTCGCTGATCATCCACCCCGCATCGACCACGCACAGCCAGCTTTCCGAAGAGGAATTGCTGTCAGCGGGCGCGGGTCCCGATGTCGTGCGCCTTTCGATCGGTATTGAGCATATCGAGGACATCAAGGCGGACTTGGCGCAGGCGCTGGCGGCGCTCTGACGAGCCGCTGGCGTGGCGCTCGGCTTTAGCGTCAACGAGCTGCTGCCCAAAGCGCGCGGCGGCGGCGCGCTGCGCATGGGGCTGGCTAAGCTGACTGAGCATAACTGGCTTCAGCCAGACCCTGACCTGACAGCGCGCGCTGAAGGCTTTGCGGCGCACCCCGAAGGCGTGCAGCTGACCCGGTTTGCGGAGGAACCGGGGCGAGAGCTGGCGGCGATGCTGGGCGTAGACGGCGCGCTGCCCGAAGCCGCGCTGAGCGCGCACGAAGATATGTGCCTGCTCCAACGCTTTGCCGGTGAGGAGTTCTATCGCCTGATCGGCGCGGCGGTCGCTTGGCCGACAGATTGGCACCCCAAAGATAAGCTGGGCCTGCCGCTGCGCGCCTTGCACGCGCCGATCGCGGGGTATGAAGAGCAACTTGCAACCGGCGTGGACCGTTTCATGGCCACGCTTCGCCCCGGAGCGATCTATGGCCGCTGCAATTGGTTTATCGCGCCGACGGGGGAGAGGCGCTGGATCGCGCAAGGCGAGCCGCACGCGCAGTTCGCGCATGTGAGCGCTGAGAACGCGGGCGAAACCCTGTACGTTCGTTCGGAACGCCAGACCTTGCGGCGCTTGCCTGAAACGGGCGCGATCCTTTTCACGATTGGCGTCTATGTGGAGCCTCTGGCCGCGCTCACCCCAGCCAACCTGTCCACGCTTTCGACCGCAGTGCAAACACTCGTCAGCGGCGAGGGCGACCGACGCGGCGCCCCGGCTTACGCGCCAGCTCTCACTCAGTTCGCGGCACAGCACAGCGCGCTTGCTTGAACCCCCTAGAGGGGGCATAGGCCGTGCACGAACGACGATAAACGGCCCTTCGGAGAGACCCGCTTGTTTTCGAAAATCCTGATTGCCAACCGCGGTGAAATTGCCTGCCGCGTCATCCAGACCGCCAAGAAAATGGGCATCGCCACGGTCGCGGTCTATTCTGATGCGGATGCGCGCGCGCCGTTCGTGCGCATGGCGGATGAAGCGGTTCATATCGGCCCTGCGCCAGCGGCGGAAAGCTATCTGATCCCTGAAAAGATTATCGCGGCGTGCAAGGAAACCGACGCTGAGGCGGTGCATCCGGGCTATGGGTTCCTCTCCGAACGCGCGAGCTTTGTCGAAGCGCTGGAGGCTGAGAACATTGCCTTTATTGGCCCGCCCGCCGGAGCCATCGCGGCGATGGGCGACAAGATCGAGTCCAAAAAACTCGCCAAGAAGGCGGGCGTCAACGTCGTCCCCGGCTTTGTAGGCGAAATCCGCAACACCGATCACGCGGTCGAGATCTCGAACGACATCGGCTATCCGGTGATGATGAAGGCCAGCGCCGGCGGCGGGGGCAAGGGCATGCGCCTGGCCTATTCCGAACAGGATGTGCGCGAAGGCTTCGAAGCCACCAAACGCGAAGGCCTGAATTCCTTTGGCGACGACCGGGTCTTCATTGAAAAGTTCATCGAGAACCCGCGCCATATCGAAATCCAAATCCTGGGCGATAAGCACGGCAACGTGCTTTATCTGAACGAGCGAGAATGCTCGATCCAGCGCCGCCACCAAAAGGTGGTCGAAGAAGCGCCGTCGCCTTTCGTGACCGAGAAAATGCGCAAGGCGATGGGTGAACAATGCGTCGCCCTGTCCAAAGCGGTGGATTACCACTCGGCGGGCACGGTCGAGCTGATCGTCAGCGGCGCGGACAAGAGCGGCGAGAGCTTCTATTTCCTCGAAATGAACACCCGCCTTCAGGTGGAGCACCCGGTGACCGAAGCGATCACCGGCATCGATCTGGTCGAGCAGATGATCCGCGTGGCGGCGGGCGAGAAGCTCTCCATGACGCAGGATGATATCAGCATCGATGGCTGGTCGATTGAAAACCGGGTCTACGCCGAAGATCCCTATCGTGGGTTCCTGCCTTCGACGGGGCGCCTGGTGGCTTACTCGCCCACCATTCCCGGCTGGACCGAAGACGCCGAAGTGGCGGGCAAACCGCGCCGGGGCGTGGCCCATGGAGCCGGCTCGGTTCGCGTCGATGACGGCGTCTTCGAAGGCGGCGAGGTGTCGATCTATTACGACCCGATGATCGCCAAGCTGATCACCTGGGCGCCCACCCGTCTGGAAGCGGCCGATTTGCAGATTGAAGCGCTTGATGCGTTCCGCATCAAGGGACTTGGCCACAACGTCGATTTCCTCTCCGCTATCATGCAGCATCAGCGCTTCCGTTCGGGCGAGCTCACCACCGGCTTTATCGCCGAGGAATACCCGGATGGCTTCACCGGCGCGCCGGTTGGCGAGGATATGCAGCGCATGCTCGCCGCGATCTGCGCGGGCAACGAGTTCACGCTGCAAAACCGCGCGCGTCGCATCACGGGTCAACTGGATGGCCACGATGGCGGGGACAGCGGCGTGAACCGCGTGACCAGCGAATGGATGGTCAAGATCGGCGATACGCGTCACGAAGTGGTGCTGGGCGATGGCCATGCGATGGTCGACGGCGTGCAGGTCGACGGAAATTGCGACTGGTTGCCCGGCATGGTCGAAGCCGCCGCCACCGATGGCGAGGGCAACGCTTATGGCCTGATCGTCGAGCGCGATGGCGCGCATTGGGTGATCACAACGCGCGGCGCTTCCACCCGCGCCCTAGCTCTGCCGCTTTCGTTGAAACAGCACGAAAGCCGAATGATCGAGAAAGAACCGCCCGATCTTTCCAAGATGCTGATTTGCCCGATGCCCGGAATGCTGATGAAACTGCATGTGGGCGAGGGCGAGAGTGTTCAGCCCGGCCAACCGCTTGCCACCGTCGAAGCGATGAAGATGGAGAACATCCTGCGCGCCGAGAAGGAAGGCACCATCGCCAAGATTAACGCGCAAGAAGGCGAAAGCTTGGCGGTCGACGCGGTCATTCTAGAGCTGAAGTAAAGCGCCTGATTGGTACGCCATCTCGCTTCAAAGGCCTAACTTCGCGTTCTGCTTGTATGTCTTAAGACACTGTATTCGCCTGTCTTCATTTGAGACAAGCGGCGGTTATGCACAATCACACTGGTCAATTCTTCGATAACGCGAGACAATAACTCACGAAATAGGGCGCGATTCGCCTTGTTTCAGCCATGTGGGATCGGTCTTTTAGGAGGGCTAGGATATGGCAAGAAGTGGACGCGGATACTTTGACCGCAAAGGTCATTTCTTCAAAACGCCCAAAGAGGCGACCGCTAGCGATTTGGCGGCGTTGCTGGGTCAGATTGGCGATGGTGAAAGCCTTGCGCCCGGCATTGCGCATTCGATGCTCGAAAAGCGCGAAGCGATCGAAGCGCTGTTTGGTGAGCACGACCAGATGATGGCGGAAGCCGCCGACGAAACGGTCACTCCGATCAAGTCGACCGCGGCGAAGTTTACCTCGCAGCGTTCGGCGGGCTAAGCGCAGGCCGCCGTCAGGACCCGCCGGGCCAAGGCGTCTGGCGTGTCCTCATGCGTGTTTACCTCAAGATCGTAGTGAACGCCCGCATGGATACGTGGCGATTGTTCGCGCGCGAGGCCAATCAAGCGGTCGCCGCGTTCGCGCTCGCGCCGCTCCAATTCTGACAGCGGCGCGTCGACTTTCACGGTAAAGCACGATGCGCCCAGCCGCCGCTTGTAATCAGCGATTACAGGCGCGTCCGCGACCTCATCGACAATCGAGTTAAACCCGCTTTGCGCAAGGTTTTCGACCAATTGGCGCATCTGAGCCAGCAGCGCTTCTCCTTGCGGGCCGTTGCCGATCTGCGGAAGGGTCGCGCCCTCGAGCTGCACTTCGGTCATCGGAAACCACTCGCGATCAAACTCTTGGCCATCGGGCAGCATGGCGATGAAGCTGTCCATGGCAACGTGCAGCCAGATATCGCGCGCGTATTTCTGAATTGCCTTGGCCAGCGTGGTTTTGCCAGAGCTGCTGACGCCGTTAAGAAGGATGATCTGACCGTTCATGGCGCGCTACCCATCGATAAGCGCCACGGCGCGGATCCAGCCCGCGCTGGCGCGTTCGATCTTCACCGGAAAACAACTGAAGGTAAAGCCGTGGGCGGGCAGGGCGGCAAGGTTCGTTAGCTTTTCAATCTGGTAATAGGGACGAATGCGGCCCGCTTTGTGGCCTTCCCAGATGATCGTGGGGTCCTTGGTCTCGGCCCATTTCTTGGCGGTGTGGCTGAACGGCGCGTCCCAGCTCCACGCATCGGTGCCGACGACCTCGACACCGCGCTCGGTCAACCACAAGGTCGCCTCCGCGCCCAAGCCGACGCCTTGGTCGGTGAAGTTGTCGGTGCCATAGATCGCGCCCGATTGAACCAGCACAATATCAAGCGGTTGAAGCTTATAGTTGATCTTTTCTAGAGCCTCTTCCACTTCGGCGGCGCTGACCACATGGCCGTGGGGCAGGTGCGAGAAATCAAGCTTTACGCCGGGGCGAATTTACCGTTCGATGGCGGCTTCATCGTTGCTGGTCGCGGGGCTTGCGCAGCTGGCTTTTGTTGAATGATAATGCCACGGCGCGTCCATATGCGTGCCGTTATGCGTGGAAAGCGTAAGGCTCTCGACCGCCCAACCTTCGCCATCTGGTAGGTCTTCCTTGGTCAGGCCGGGGAAGAACATCGCGATCTGCTCCCACGTGTTTTCGTGGGTCATGTAGGTGACCTGCGGGCGCATGACTTCGGGGTCCGAGATCACATCGTTGGTGATGGGGATCGAGAGATCGACGAACTGCGTCATACAGCGGCGCCTTCTTTCAACTGCTCGCCCAGAAAGGCGGCGACATCATCGAGATCCACATCGCGGGCGAGGTAGGCCTGGCCAATTCCTTTGAGCAGCAGAAAGGGCAGGGTGCCGGCGTCCATCTTCTTGTCGTGGCGCATATGATCGACCAGCTTGGCGCCGTCAGCATTCATCCCCAGCGAGGTAATGTCGGATCGCAGCCCCGCGCCTGCAATCGCGCTGGCGACGTGTTCGGCGTCCTGGCGCGTCATCTCGCCGCGCCGCGCGGAATATCGTGCCGCCAGCACCATGCCGATCGCCACCGCTTCACCGTGAAGCAACCGATCCGAAAAGCCAGTCTCCGCTTCCAGCGCGTGCCCGAATGTGTGCCCCAGATTAAGCAGCGCGCGGGTGCCCGATACCTCGCGCTCATCCTCAGCCACGATGCGCGCCTTGGCCGCGACGCTTTGCGAGACGGCTTGGATCACGGCTTTGGGCTCATGCGCGATGATCGCCTTGGCGTTTGCCTTGCACCAGTGAAAGAAGCCCGCGTCGCCCAGAATGCCGTACTTGATCACTTCGGCGAACCCTGCGTGCATTTCGCGCTCCGGCAGCGTCGCCAGCGCGCCCGTATCGGCCAGCACAAGAGAAGGCTGGTGAAACGCGCCGATCAGGTTCTTGCCCGCCTTGGTGTTGATCGCGGTCTTTCCACCGACCGAGCTGTCAACCTGAGCCAGAAGCGTGGTGGGCACCTGAATGAAGCCGCATCCGCGCTTCAGGATCGCGCACGCAAACCCAGTAAGGTCGCCGACAACGCCGCCGCCAAAGGCGATGACATTATCGCCGCGCTCCACGCCCTGTTCCAGCATCCAGTCGGTAAGCGCTTCAAGCGTTGACCAGCTTTTGGACGCCTCGCCCGAGGGGACGGGAAACAAGGCGACGTCTTTGCCCGCTGCGCGCAGGGAAGCGCTCAGCGCCTCGCCGTGATGGCTCCACGCGGTCTCATCCGCCACCACCGGCACTGTGGTTTTGCGAAGCCACTCAGCCGCCGAGGTTCCGATTGATGGGATCAGTCCGTGACCGACCAACACGCTGTAGCTTCGCCCGGCGAGTTCGACCCGGATCGATTCATAAGGAGGCTTTGCGGCGCCCATATCCATTACGATAAATAGTCCTCAATCGCGCGCAGAATCGCCAGCGCGGTGTCCGTGTGGGGGCCGCTGTCGCTTTTCACGCGCACCTGCGCCTCGTCGTAAAGCGGCCCGCGTTCGTCGAGCAGCCGCGTCAGAATTTCTCGCGGGTCGCCCGTTTTCAACAGTGGGCGGTTGTTACGGCGCGAGGTGCGTTCCACCAGCGTGTCGATATCGCAATCGATCCAAACCGCGATACCCTTTTCAAGGATCAGCGCGCGGGTTTCGGGATCAACGAAAGCCCCGCCACCGGTGGCGATGACGCCCGAATGCTCGTCCATCAGGCGCGCGATTACGCGGCGGTCGCCATCGCGGAAATAGGCCTCACCGAATTCCGCAAAGATTTCCGGGATCGTGCGCTGCGCGGCGTCTTCGATCGCGTCATCCGCGTCAACAAAACCGCGTCCCATCATGGTCGCCAACCGCTTGCCAACCGAGGATTTGCCTGCGCCCATAAGCCCGATCAGAACCACCGGCCTATCAAGGCGTTCCACCAGCGCAGTGATATCTACACCCGTTTCGGGCGCAAGGGATGGCGCTTCCTCGGTCTTTTCGCTCGGCGCGGTGTGTTGATGACGTGCCTGTGTCATTGAATTGACGCCTATAGATGGGCTAGGCCCCGCGCAACATGCACGAAGCCCGCTCTTTCACGCCTTCCCCCAGCGCAACAGCCCGCTCGCCATGGCTCAACCGCCCGCAAACGCGCCGTAAACTCGCTATTTACGCAGGCGCGGCCCTGATAGGCGTTCTGGTTGTCGCGTGGATTGATGGCGGGGAAGAACCGATCCGTACGATTGTCCAGCCGGTTGAGGTGTCCGCCAACACAGCCGTTGGGGGAGCCGACTGATGCGCGTGTGGCTTGGCCTTGGTGTCAGTGGCGCTCTGATTGGCGCGGTGGCGGGTGGTTTTGCGCTAGCGCAGGACGCGCCTCCTGACGACGCGCCGGAATCGCTGTTGCCGCCCGGATTTGACGACCCACCACCGGCTGAGCCCGCGCCGCCGCCTGCGCCTTTGCCAACCGCCGCGCCCATTCCCGTCGCGCCTGCGTCCGCGCCGCCGCTTACAGCGGACAGCGCCGCACCAGCCCCGGTCACCGGGCCAGCGGTGCTTCCTCCGGTTCAGGAACTCAGCGAAGAAGAATTGGCCGGACTGCCCAGCCTCGAAGAGCTGGAAGAGATGACGACGGACGAGCTTGACGAGCTGTTCGGCCTCAAACCCAAATACGATATTCCGCCCGCGGCGCGGCGGTCGCTGGCTAAGGTGGGCGTGATTGCGCGCGAGGAAGGCGGTTTTCCAGCCGCCAGCCTCGGCAAGCAGCCCGCTTCGTTGGTGCGCGCGGTTTTGGGCGGAGCCAAGACGCCGCTGGTCTCGCGCTGGGGGCACATATTGATGCGCCGCGCCCTGGCCAGCCGCTTGGCCGCGCCGCAGGACATGGACCCGGTTGAGTTCGCCGCTTTGCGCGCCGAGGCGCTTAACGCGATGGGCGAATATTCTGTGGCGCGCGCGCTGATCCAGGATGTGGATACAGGCAATTGGTCGCCGCAATTGGCGCAGGCCGCGCTCACCGCGTTTATCGCGGAGGCCGATCCGCTGGGCGTGTGTTCCTATCTGCGCTTTCAGGGCGTTCCTGAAAGCGAAGGCGAGCGGGCGGCGCATTGGGCTCTGACCAGCGCGATCTGCGAAGCCTATGAAGGCGAGGGCGCACGCGCCAACGCGCGGTTGGAGCGCGCCTTGAACGAAGAGGAAGCGCCCGCCATCGATGTGCTGCTGGCGCGGCGCTTTGCCGGGGCAGCCGGGCGGGGTCGGCGCGCGGTGTCGATCGAATGGGACGGCGTGACGCGGCTTAATTCCTGGCGCTTTTCAATGGCGAAAGCGGTGGGTGAGCCGGTGCCTGAGGCGTTGCTGGGCGACCTTGATCCCTACTTCGCTCGCGCGGGCTCAATCGCGCCTATGGTGCCGCTGGCGCAGCGCGCGCAATTTGCGGAGCGCGCGGCAGCTGAAGGCCTCTTCTCAGCGCAGGCGTTGATTGATCTGTATTCCGAGATTTACGAGGATTCCTCGATCGGAGGCGCATATGGCGAGCGCGCACGCGGCCTTCGCGCCGCCTATCTCGCGCCCGAAGCCGACGCCCGCGTGGACGCGATGGAGGCTTTGTGGACCGGAGCCGAAGGACCAAACGGCTATTGGGCTCGTGCGCTCACCGCCTACGCCGCTGCGCGTGTGCCGCCTGCATCGGCTGAGGCCGACCGGGCGGGCGGTCTCATTGGCTCTATGCTGGTGGCGGGCCTTGATCGCGACGCGCTGAGCTGGAGGCCGTTTGTGGAGGAAGGAAGCGACGGCTGGTCACTGATCGCTCTGGCTGATCCGGAAGACACCTTGGCCAGCCAGACCGGCCTAGATGCTTTCGTCGATAACGATGACAGCGCGGATGCGCGCAGGTCGCAGTTTCTTGTGGCGGCGCTGGCGGCGATGGGCCGGTTGGACAGCGCCGATCAGGGCGCGTTTGAAAGCCGCCTCTCGCTCGATTTCAGCAAACGCACGCGCTGGACCCGTATGATCACGCGCGCCGCTGAGGTGAACAACCCGGCGATGGTCGCGCTGCTCGCGGGGCTCGGTATGCAAGGGACGGACTGGGCGCAGATGACGCCGCTGCATCTCCACCACATCGTTGCCGCGCTTTCGAAAGTGGGGCTAGAGGCCGAAGCGCGCATGATCGCCGCTGAAGCGGTGGTGCGCTCTTAAAGCTGGGCGCGAGGAGGGCCGATGTCAGCCTCGACCCGGGCCTTTCTCGATATGCTCAGCGCTGAGCGCGGCGCGGCGGCCAACACGCTGGCGGCTTACACGCGCGATCTGGAAGGCGCCGAGGAAGCGATAGGCGATCTGGCCAAGGCCTCGCGCGCAGATGTGGCCAAGCTGGCCGGCGAATGGGCCGCGCTGGCGCCATCAAGTGTGGCGCGCAAAGCCTCGGCCTTGCGGCAATATTTCGGTTTTGCGCTGGATGAAGGGTTTCGCGGCGATGATCCCTCGGGCGCACTGCCCAATCCGCGCACACGTCGCCCGCTTCCCAAAGTGCTCAGCCACGAGGCGGTCGACGCGCTGTTCCAGCGGGCGGAAGACGAAGCCAGCGGCGATAAGCCTGCGGCCGTTCGCCTGCTGACGCTGCTGGAACTGCTCTATGGCTCGGGCCTTCGGGCGAGCGAATTGGTGGCTTTGCCGATGGTGGCGCTGCCGCGCGACGCGCCGGTGATGACGATAAAGGGCAAGGGCGGTGTCAGCCGCATGGTCCCGATCAGCGACCGTGCGCGCGAGGCTTTGGCGCGCTGGTTGGAGGTTCGGCCCAAAGACCCGCCTTCAGCCTTCCTCTTCCCCTCGCGCCCAAAGAAAGCTGGCGGGACCCAGCACCTCACCCGCGTACGGCTGTTCCAGATGCTGAAGGACTTGAGCGTTCGTGCCGGGCTCGACCCCGCTGGCATCAGTCCCCACGTCCTGCGCCACGCTTTTGCCACGCATCTGCTTGAGGGCGGGGCGGACCTTCGCATGCTGCAAACTCTGCTGGGACACGCCGATATCGCGACCACACAGATCTACACGCATGTCGATGCCGCGCGCCTTGTCGCGCTGGTGAATTCGCGCCATCCCCTTGCGAGCGCGCGAAGTTCGGACTAGCGCGGGCGCATGATTTCATACCTTGAGTTTGAAAAACCCGTCGCGAACCTTGACGAGCGTATCAAAGAGCTGACGAATGTGGACGTCGATCACAACGTCGATGTGACCGCTGAGATTGAACGTCTGAAGGGCAAGAGCGCGGAGCTGCTCGCCAGCACCTATGCTTCGCTCACCCCTTGGCAAAAGACGCAAGTGGCGCGTCATCCCTCGCGGCCGCATTTTCATGACTATGTGTCGAACGCCTTTGAGGATTTCATGCCGCTGGGCGGAGATCGCGCCTTTGGCGAAGACGAAGCGATCATGGGCGGCTTTGCCCGCATCGCGGGGCGCCGTGTTGTCCTGATCGGCCACGAAAAGGGCAACGACACGCAAAGCCGCATTCGCCACAATTTCGGCATGGGAAAGCCCGAGGGCTATCGCAAGGCGATCCGCCTCATGGAACTGGCGGGCCGATTCGGTTTGCCGGTCGTGACCTTGGTTGACACATCGGGCGCGTTCCCCGGCATCGAAGCCGAAGAGCGCGGACAGGCCGAAGCCATCGCCCGTTCGACCGAAGCGTGCCTCGCGCTGCCGGTGCCGATGGTCGCGGTGATCGTGGGCGAGGGTGGCTCAGGCGGGGCGGTCGCGCTGGCCAGCGCTGAGCGCGTGCTGATGCTGGAACACGCGGTCTATTCGGTGATTTCGCCCGAAGGCTGCGCCTCGATCCTGTGGCGCACGTCGGAAAAAGCACCCGAAGCCGCGGAAGCGATGAAGGTGACCGCGCAGCATCTAAAGCGCCTCAAAGTGATTGATCGGATTGTGAAAGAGCCCGTCGGCGGCGCGCACCGCGATCCCAAGGCCGCGTGCGAAGCGCTGGGCAAAGCGATCGGAGAAGAGCTGGACGCGCTGTCCAAGAAGTCTTCGGACGAGCTCATGCGTATGCGCGAGGAGCGCTTCTTGCAGATAGGCGGCTGATCGCCTGCCACCGGATGACGCTTTTGCGCGACGCCGCCCCTTGAACGATTGAATGGTTTGCCCGTAGTTTACCTCTCACGGCAGAGTGTCGCTCTGCGACTTGGGAGGGTTGAGACTATGCGCATGAAAAGCCGCGCTCTTTGGACATTCACCGCAGCACCGCTGGCGCTGGCCCTAAGCGGCTGTATGGGAGCGGGCGCGCCGATCCCGTCGGCCTCCACTCCGATCACGCAGAACGAAGCGCAACAGGGCGCGCAATATCACCCAGAGTTTCTCGCCCAGTTTGGCGGCGCAATGGAAGGGCCGCTGGCGAACTACGTCGAAAGCGTAGGCTTGAAGATGGCGCGCTACTCTCAGCTTGGTAACGCGCAGCAGGATTTCACCGTTTCGCTGCTAAACAGCCCGGTCAACAACGCCTTCGCGGTGCCGGGCGGATATATCTACACGACGCGCCAACTGGTCGCGTTGATGAACGATGAAGCGGAGCTAGCGGCCGGCCTGGGGCACGAAGTGGCGCATGTCGCGGCGCGACATTCCGCCCGGCGGCAGCGCTCCGCGCAGCGCAACCAAATGCTGGGCGGGCTGGGCGCGATCCTTTCTACGGTGCTGCTGGGCGATAGCCAGCTGGGCAATCTGTTGACGCGGGGCGCCATGCAAGTGCCGCAATATGTGACCTTGTCCTATTCGCGCGCGCAAGAGGAGGAGGCCGACCGGCTGGGCATCAATTACCTGACCAACGCAGGCTACGAGCCCGACGCGATGGGCGGGTTCTTGCTCAGGCTGGCGCAGCAGGCTGAGCTTGATTCGCAGCTGCAAGGGCGCGGCAACGCAAGGCCACCTGAATGGGCCAGCTCGCATCCCGATCCGGTCAAACGCGTGGGCAAAGCAAACCAGATCTCGGCGGACAAGCCGGGCACCGTGCGCAATCGCGAGGCTTTTTTGCGCGCCATTGATGGCATGATTTACGGCGATGATCCCAAGCAGGGCATCATCAAGGGCAACGACTTCATCCATCCCGACCTGCGCCTCAGCTTCACCGCGCCGGGCGGCTATTACATGATCAACTCGGCGCGCTCGGTTAGCGTCAATCCCAAGGGTGACAGCGGCCAAGCGGGGCAAGCGCAGCTGACAACGGCCGCCTATTCCGGCAATCTCGACACTTATATCCGCCAGCAATTCCAAGCGCTGGGTGGGGAGCGCACGCAATTGGCGCCCCAGCAGGTGCAGCGCACGCGGGTGAACGGCCTGAACGCCGCCGTGGGCACCGCGCGCGTGAACAACGGCGGCAATCAGGTGGATGTGGTCGTCTTTGCCTACGAGTTTTCACGCAGCCAGGCGTTTCACTTCGCGGTTGTCGCACCAGCGGGACGCGCGGGCGTGTTCAACCCGATGTTCCAGTCGATGCGGCGCATTTCGACGCAAGAGGCGAATTCGGTGGTGCCGTTGCGCATTGATGTGGCCACCGTCCAGCGCGGTGACACGATCAGCGGCCTCGCGCGCCGCATGGCGTTCACCGACAATCAGGAAGCGCGCTTTCGCGTGCTCAACGGGCTGGGCAATTCCAACGCCCTGCGCGCGGGCGACAAGGTGAAGCTGGTCATCCGCTCTAGGTAGATTTTTGAGGCGGGCCGGGTGATCGGTGAGCGGTCGCGAACTCAAAAACACAGCGCGCAAAGAAAAAGCGGCGGGGGAGGCCCCCGCCGCTTTCCATTTCCCGTTAGGGAAAGCCTACTGGCTTACGCTTCAGCGTCGACGAGGTCGTCGGAAACAGCCGAGAACGTGGCGCTCAGGTTGTTGCCGAGGCTCTGCATCGCGGTGATCGCAGCAACGGCGATCAGAGCAGCGATAAGGCCGTATTCGATGGCGGTGGCGCCCTGCTCGTCACGAGCCAGTTTGTTAAAGAATTTCATGTCTAGTCTCCTGGTTTGGTCTTCATTCGCGCTTGCAGACTTTGAACAAGCTTGAGGGTGACTACGCATCAGACGTTGAAAAACCCTTAAACTGTGTCGCCTCCTGCGTTGGCTGGTCTTGAGGATTAATCTTCGACGATCGCTTCCTCTACGTTCGACCACATCGTGTTCGTCGCGTTGGAGACGCTTTGAAGAGCGCCAACCATCGCAATAACGATGAGGCTAACGATCAACCCATATTCAACGGCGGTTGCGCCCTGGCTGTCGCTTCCAATGTGCTTTAGGAATTTCAAAACCATGGGTAAGTCCCCCCGTCTGCTACGTTGCTGACACCTAGAAAATCGCGTGAGGGTCTTAAGAAAAGGTTGATACACTCGGCGAGGTTGGAAAAATTCCCGACATGAAGATAGACCCCTTGCTTGTTGTCGCGGGCGCTTTGCAGCGCGGCGATGGCCTTTGGCTGATGCACCAGAGGCCTTTGGAAAAGCATCACGGAGGCCTATGGGAATTCCCTGGGGGCAAGGTCGAAGCCTCTGAAATTGCAGTAAAAGCTTTATGCCGTGAGCTGAAGGAAGAGCTGGGCATTGCGATTGAAGCGCGCGTTTGCGAGCCTCTTTTCTTCGCCGAAAGCGTCGGCGAAAGCGCCGATCCGGCGATTGTAATCCTGCTTTACAAAATTGAGCGTTGGAGCGGAAATCCGCGCGCTTTGGAGGGCGGGGCCGTCGACTGGTTCGCGCCTGATGCGATCACAGGGCTCGACAAGCCGCCTCTGGATTCGCAGCTAGCCAAGCGGCTGTTTGGTTAGGTAACGCCGGGCATCGCGCCGCTGCTCCGTGCGAAGTGTGGGGCTTGGAAATAATATTGCTGAGAGGCGTAATCAGGGATTGCCAAGCCGCGCCGGTCGAATTATGTGCCCACCTCTCGCGCGCCAGTAGCTCAGCTGGATAGAGTACCTGACTACGAATCAGGCGGCCGGAGGTTCGAATCCTTCCTGGCGCGCCAAAAAGGCCCACCCCTGCAAAGGAGTGGGCCTTTTTGGTTTATGGTGCACCGGCAGGCCAAGCGCGATGGCGATAAACATCGTAAAAATCGATCAATGTCGCCGTATTTTCCAGTTATTCCGATTGTAACGCATCCGATAGAGCGCCTTGTGACGGGACAATCTCTTTTATCTGGAGGCATTTTTCAGCCATGCATCGCTCACTTCTCACCACTCTGGCCTGCGCTGTTTCTCTCACGGCGGTAACCGCCGCACACGCTACACCCCCGGGTTTTGGCGGGGCGGCCAATCCTCACGGCGGCGGTTCCCCGCACGCGGCAGGCTCACCCCATGGCGGCGGATCGCCTCATGGATCAGGGTCGCCGCATGGCGGCATGGGTATGGGGCACGCGGCGATGCGCGGCGAGAGTGATCCCAAGGCGCGCAGCGTCCAGCATTGGTGGCCCGACCAGGTCGATCTGAGTGAACTTCGCAAGAATCGGTACACCGCTAACCCGCATGGCGATGACTTCGATTATGCCGCCGAATTCGCGAAGCTGGATCTGGAGCAAGTGAAGGGCGAAGTCGCCCGTGTTCTTACGTCCTCGCAGGATTGGTGGCCCGCCGATTACGGCAGTTACGCCGGCCTTTTCATCCGCCTCGCTTGGCACTCTGCTGGCACATATCGCAGCGGCGATGGGCGCGGGGGCTCTGATGGCGGCCAGCTGCGCTTCGAACCGCTCAATTCCTGGCCAGACAACGGCAACCTCGACAAGGCCCGTCGTCTCCTGTGGCCGGTGAAGCAGAAATACGGCAAGAGCCTGAGCTGGGCCGACCTGATGGTGCTGGCGGGCAACGTCGCGCTGGAGCAGTCGGGCTTCAAGACCTACGCCTTTGCTGGTGGGCGCGCCGACAATTGGCAGCCCGAGCTTGTCTATTGGGGCGCGGAACGCAAATTCTTGGACAGCGATGTGCGCTATAAGGACGGCGAGTTGGAAGAGCCACTAGGCGCTTCGCAACTGGCGCTAATCTACGTCAATCCGGAAGGGCCCGAAGGCAATCCGGAAATCCTTAAATCCGCGCAGCAAATTCGCACAACGTTTGGCCGTATGGGCATGAACGATGAAGAAACGGTCGCGCTGATCGTGGGTGGGCACACGCTAGGAAAAGCGCACGGCGCGCGTAAAGCAGACGAATGCGTTGGACCTGAACCCGCCGCTGAAGGCGTTGACGAGCAAGGCCTAGGCTGGAAGAACAGCTGCGGCACCGGCGCTGGCGCCGACGCAACCACCAGCGGCCTTGAAGGCGCGTGGACCGCGACCCCTGTGAATTGGAGCAACAATTACGTCGAAAACCTCTATGCGTTTGAATGGAAGCTTTCGGAAAGCCCCAATGGCGCCAAGCAATGGGTGCCCGAGAACGAAGAGGAAGTCCGCTTCGTCCCCGACGCCCACGTGCCCGGCAAGTTTCACGCGCCGATCATGTTCACCACCGATCTGGCGCTGCGATATGATCCGGAATATGGCAAGATCACGCAGCGTTGGCTGGAGAACCCTGGCCAGATGGACGACGCCTTTGCCAGGGCCTGGTTCAAGCTGACGCACCGCGATATGGGGCCCAGCACCCGCTATGTCGGCGCCGAAGCGCCCAGCGAGGCCTTGGTGTGGCAAGATCCTGTGCCCAAAGCCGACTACGCCATGGTGACGGACGCGGACATTGATCGGCTCAAGCGCTCGATCTTTGCCTCTGGACTGTCGAACTCGGAACTGGTGCGCGCGGCTTGGGCTTCGGCCTCGACCTATCGCGAAACCGATTACCGGGGCGGCGCAAACGGCGCGCGCGTGCGCCTTGCTCCGCAGAACGGCTGGGAAGTGAATTCGCCGGACGAACTGGGCCGCGTGCTGCTGGTGCTGGAAGACATCCAGGCCGACTTTAACGCGCGCAACACCGGCGGGCGCAAAGTGTCTGTGGCCGATTTGATCGTGATCGGCGGCAACGCAGCAATTGAACGCGCGGCTCAGCAAGCGGGCCATTCGATTTCTGTACCCTTCACGCCGGGCCGCACCGACGCGTCGGCGCAGATGACCGACGAGGCGTCGATTAATCTGCTGAAACCCGCGGCTGATGGCTTTCGCAACTATTACAGCGAACGCGCGCGCCTGTCGCCAGCGGACATGCTGATCGACAAGGCCGACACGTTGACGCTGACTGTGCCGGAAATGACGGCGCTGGTGGGCGGGCTTCGCGCGCTCAACGCCAATGTCGGCGCGGTGCAACACGGTGTGTTGACCGGATCGCCCGAGACGCTGACGAATGATTTCTTCGTCAACCTCCTCGACATGTCGACTGAGTGGAAGCCGGTGGACGGAGAAGAAGGCGTTTTCGAAGGCCTCGACCGCCAGACGGGCGAACGCAAATGGACCGCGACCGAGGTGGACCTTGTCTTTGGCTCGAACTCTGAACTGCGCGCGGTGGCGGAAACCTACGCCTTTGACGGGGCCGAAAAGACCTTTGCCGAAGACTTCGTGAAGGCTTGGGTCAAGGTCATGGAACTGGACCGCTTCGACGTGAAGTAAGCGGCGGACCTCTTTGCTTTGTGGCCGGGCTGCGCCCCCTCAGCCCGGCCATACTGTTCTCTGACAAGGATATCGTAATGCCCAACCGCCGCACCGTTCTGGGCGCTCTTGGAGCGCTGCCGTTTGGCTTGGCCTCCGGGCCGTTACGCGCCGCCACGCCTTATGAGGTGACAATGCTCACTGAAGGCGGGCGGATGAGATTCTCTCCCGATTTGCTGGTTGTGCCCGCTGGCGCACAGGTGACGTTCACACCCGCAAGCCCCGGTCACAACACGCAAACCACGCCGGGCATGATCCCCGAAGGCGCCGCGCCTTGGCGCTTTGGTTTTGGCAAGACCGGAACGGTCACGCTCAGTGTCCCTGGATTTTACGGATACCACTGCCTGCCGCATCGCGGGCTTGGCATGGTTGGCCTCATCATCGTTGAAGGCGCCGGAATGCGCGCCAATCTTGCGGCAGCCAAAGCGGTCAAGCATGCTGGCCAGTCGGCTGAGGCTTGGGAGCGTTTGTGGGCTAAAGCAGACGCTGTCATGACCGAGTAGGGCCCTGTTGCACAACACATCGCATAGGCCGCGCGGGCGCATTTCGAAAAAATTGTCGTAAGGGGCTGTAATTTCCCCAAGTTTCCCTACATAAGGCTTTGGGCGGTCATCGACACACCGCAATTGTTTTCAAGCCCCGGGTCTTAAGACGCCAAGAAGCGCGGAACCCGATGAAGCTTAAGCGATTTTTACCATTGGGATCATGTCGAACACTTAAGTCAGGGGGCCATTCGGGGGCCGCCTGCGGCACGCTATGAAAGACCCAGGCCATGAATTACATGCACGACCACGACGAATTTGATCCCGACAATCCGCTCGGAAAGCCGGACGTGCCAGAGGATGTGCAAGAGGCTATCCGCACCCTTTTGCGCTGGGCGGGCGATGATCCAACGCGCGAGGGATTGCTCGACACGCCCAAGCGCGTGGGCCGCGCATGGCTTGAATATTGCCGCGGCAATCAGGAAGACCCCGCGATCCACCTCGCTCGCATCTTTGAAGAGGTTGGGGGTTACGAAGAGATTGTGCTGCTGAAGGATATCCCCTTCCAATCGCATTGCGAACACCACATGGCTCCGATCACGGGCAAGGCGCATATTGCTTATCTGCCCGACAAGAAGGTTGTCGGCATTTCAAAGCTGGCGCGCGTGCTGCACGGCTTTGCCAACCGCCTCCAGGTGCAAGCGCGTCTGACTGCGGAGGTGGCGGAGTGCATTTGGAACAATCTGGAACCGCGCGGCGTCGCTGTGGTGATTGAGGCCGAGCACGGCTGCATGACCGGGCGCGGTGTGAAGGTCCATGAGGTGGAGATGCTGACCAGCCGCATGATGGGCTGCTTCCTCGAAGACGCCAGCAGCCGCAAGGAAGTGCTTGGCCTGATGGGGTATTGAGACAAGCGTAATCTGAATTTCGAGCGCCCCTTGCGGAACCCCCGCTTGTGGCGTTCGTATTTTTACTGTCGGTGAATGGGATGCGCCGATTCGATCTGGACCAACTGATGAGCAGGAGTTGGATAATATGGCGTATTCGAAAGTGATTTCCGGTGTGGCCTTGGCCGCGTTCACTCTGGGCCTTGCGGCCTGCAGCGGCGAAGCGGCCACCGAAAGCGAAGCGGCGCCCGCCGCTGACGCGCCCCCAGTAATCGAAGAACGGCAAGCCAACTTCAAAGCCATCGGCAAAAGCTTCAAGGCGATCCGCACCCAATTGGAAGGCGACGCGCCCGACTTTGCCGTGATCGAAGCCGCGGCGACCGATATGAACGCTGCGGCCATGAAGATCGAAGGCCATTTCCCCGAAGGCACTTCGGTGGACGATGGCTATGACACCGAAGCTCTCGCCGTGATCTGGGAAAAAACCGACGAATTCGCCGAAGCGCACCAACGTCTGGTCGACGCCAGCGCTGAGATGATCACCATCGCGCAAAGCGGCGACGCGGCGGCGGTGGGTGACCAGGTCGGCGTTGTCGGTGGATCGTGCAAGAACTGCCATGACAACTTCCGCCTCGACACGGACTAAGTCCGTTTGAGTGATACCCAGACAGCGCCGACGGGAACCGGTTCAGCGCCGGACCCCTATGTGCGCGTCTGGGACCTGCCCGTTCGGCTAACGCACTGGAGTTTTGCCTTTCTCGTGCCGGCCCTGTGGTGGTCGGCTGAGAATTCCGAATGGGCCTTGCACAAGCGCTTTGGCGTAACGCTCCTGGGCCTGCTGATCTTTCGCGTCCTGTGGGGCTTTCTGGGCACGCGCACCGCGCGCTTTTCGTCCTTCGTGAAGGGGCCGGGCACGATCCTGGCCTACCTGAAGGGCAAGATGGCCGATACGATTGGGCATAATCCGCTGGGCGCGCTCAGCGTGCTGGGGCTGCTCACCGTCATGTTTATTCAGGTGGGCGCGGGTCTGTTTGCGGGCGACCCATATGATGGGGCGACCGGCCCGCTGAACGGCCTTGTGAAAGTCTCGACTGCCGCCGCGCTCACCGAGTGGCATGAATGGTTCTACTGGGTGATCCTGGGCTTCGTGGCGCTGCACCTTACCGCGATCATGTTCTACGCCGGGATCAAGCAGAACGATCTACTCAGCCCAATGGTATCAGGCCGCAAATTGGTCAGCGACGCGGTGGAGCCGAACGAAACGACACCTTGGGTCCGGTTTGTTATCGCCGCCGGTGTCGCCGCAGCGGTGGCCACCTGGGTTGCGTTTGAAGCGCCCGGATTGGCCTAAAGCGCTCTGTCGCGAAAGGCTTGATCCGCCAGACATTCGCAGCGATGGCGTGTGGCCATGACGCAGCGCCCCCTTGAACCCGTCCTCACCGCCCAGCAGCTTACCGACTTTTTCGCAGAGGCTTTTCCGGCCCACGAGCAGGATCCCGAGCAATTCGTGCGGATCGAGCCGGGTTTCGTCCGCATGCGGCAAAGCCCCGAAAACGCGCAACTTCGCCCCGGAGGCATCGTCTCTGGCCCCACGCAAATGGCGTTGGCCGACCGCATCGCTTACGCCGTGATCCTCGCCCATATCGGGATCGTGCCCATGGCGGTGACAAGCAACCTCAATATGAGCTTTTTGCGCGGGGTGCGGGCCGAAACCTTCTACGCCGATGCGTGGCTGATCAAGCTTGGCCGGAGGCTGGCGACAGTGGATGTGAAACTGTGGCAGGATGATGAAAGCGTGGTGCTGGCGCAGTCGACCGTGACCTACGCCCTTCCTGATCAGGGTTAGACGCGCTCCGCAAGCCGGCTCAACGCCCGGCATGCGAGCCAAGCCAGCCCCGCCATCAACGCGGTGCCAAACAGCCCCGCCAAGCCCGCTTCCGGCCCATAAGATCCGCCACTCCACCATTCGGGCGCTTTGTGCGCAATCGAGGCTAACGAGGTCGACGGTGCGTTTCCGCTCATAGGCAAGCCAAAAATCGATGACTGCGAGAAGTTCCACGCGGCGTGCATTCCGATCGACATGCCCAGCCGCCCAGTCATAAGCATTGGCACTGCAAAAGCCGCGCCGTTGAGCGAGAGCAACGCAAATGCGGCCAAGGAAAAACTGTCGGTCCAGGCGTGGGCCAAGCCGAAGAGCAAACTGGCTGCGACAACCGCGATTGCCGTGCGCGCGTTCAGCTTAGCAGGCCCGGCTGGTGTGTTGCTGAATTGGCGAAAGAGAAAGCCGCGAAACAGCGTTTCTTCCCAATAGCCAACCATCGCCATCCGAATTGCAAATGCGCCGATTGCGCTTTGCCCCGCTGCGCTCAGATCGGCGGCGTGAAACTGCACCAGCGCGGTGCCATCCCAGACAATAAGCGAGGCGAATATCGCGCCGACCGCGGCCATCGCGATGATCGCGCCCAGGGCGCATTCGAGAAAGAAGCGCGCGCTAAGGGTCAGGCCAAAATGAAAAAGCGTGCTGTTTTCAACTCGCCGAGCCCAAACAGCAAGCACAACGGTGAAGACCACAACAGCCAACCCGAGTTGAAGCCATTGCGGACGAACAAAGACCAACGGCGCAAGAGCTGTAGCAAGCCCCAAAGAGAATGAGAGCAACCGCCAGACCAATCTTGGTCGGTTACTCTTGCCCTGCGAAACGCTCACGCGTACCTCTCACCGTGGGGAGCGCAAAAGTCCAAAGAAACCTCAGGTCTCAATCCTCAATCGTAGGACCCTGGCCTCACATCTGGTCGAGCATGTACTCCGCGCTCGACACCTTGAAGTCGCCGGGCGCTTCGACGTTGAGCTGTTCGACCACTCCGTCGTTGACCACCATCGAGAAACGCTGGCCGCGCGTGCCCATGCCAAAGCCCGAACCGTCCATGGTTAGGCCCACCGCTTCGACGAATTCGGCGTTGCCGTCGGCCAGCATGGTGATGTCGTCGCTGCCCGCGCTGGCGTTCCACGCGCCCATCACGAACGCGTCGTTCACTGCGGTGCCGACGATCTCGTCGACGCCCTTCGCTTTGAGGTCGGCGGCCTTCTCAACAAAGCCTGGCAGATGCTTGGCCGAGCAGGTCGGCGTGAACGCGCCGGGGACCGAGAAGAGCGCCACCTTCTTGCCCGCAAAGAACTCAGCCGATTGCACCGGCTGCGGGCCTTCGGCGGTCGCTTTGATCATGGTCACTTCGGGAAGTTTATCGCCAACAGAAATGGTCATCGTGCATCGCTCCTTGAGCTATCTAGGGGGATCTCAAACGTGACGCCGATATAGCCGCTTGGCCGCCGCGCGCAATCGCGTAAAATGGGTTTCAGAGGAAGGCGCGCGCCCTTAGCCAAACGCGCGCGAAGTGACTGCTCCGTGGTCGGTCATCTGATCGTACAATTCCTGGCGCCGGTTCAAATCCTCCAGCACCAGCTGGGCGCGCGCGTTCGCGTCCTTGCACGGGCCGTTCTTGAGCGCGTACACTATCTCCGGATAGGCCTCGTAAGCGATCTTCAAATGCCCCGCCTCGTGCATTTCGAGCGCCTGGATATACTGGCGCCACCACAGCCAAGCCTCATCGGTCAAACCCGCGGGATCAACGTGCCGGGGAAAGGTCACGGTAGTGTCCAGGAACACTTCAAACTCGCACACCGCTCCGGTTTGTCGCTGAGTCCAGCGAAACCGGGTCGAGGCGTAGGCGTGGGCAGGACGCCCGGCGTGGATCATGCCCGGCGCGTTGCGCGTAATCGAGGCAAAGATCTCTGCCGGTGTCACGCCGCGCACCAGATAAGTGTCGATCCGCGCGTCAGGATAGTCGGCAAAGCTCTGCGCCCGCGCGCCGCTGGACGCGCCGCAGATCGCCACAGCGGCGAAAAACATACAGAAAAATGCCTTCATGACCGCTTTCGATAGCCGAAGAAGGTTTAAGCCAGACTAAGGGAAAATAGGCCTGTCAATTGCACATATAAAGATAACTTTATATTTGATTGTCGCCGTGCGGGCCGCTAGGGCGCGGGCACGACTTAACGGAGCAACGCATATGGCCACCGCCGCCCTTTCCAACGAATACGTCATCAAAGACATCGCGCTCGCGCAGTTTGGCCGCGACGAGATTGCTATCGCTGAAACCGAAATGCCCGGCCTGATGGCTCTGCGCGAGGAATATGGCGATGCCCAACCCTTGAAGGGCGCGCGCATCACCGGCTCGCTGCACATGACGATCCAGACCGCCGTGCTGATCGAAACGCTGGTGGCGCTGGGCGC
>ERZ1740070.511-NODE-511-length-26525-cov-6.362486_pt1 | contig 26525 bp, 23 predicted proteins | sample MGYA00581734_ERZ1740070 | MGnify/ENA primary metagenome ERZ1740070 (study PRJEB43018, sample SAMN04849744) | marine metagenome | isolation source: floating plastic debris | place: Pacific Ocean | collected 2008-09-01 | study: EMG produced TPA metagenomics assembly...
AAGGTGCCGATCAGGTGCGCTTTATCCCCGATGCAAACGGTGACTTTACCCGCGAAATGGAGATGATGGTCAACTTGTCTAGTAAAGGAATGGGCTACCGCTCTTGGCGCTATTCCATGCTAGTGAGAGACGGGTTGATTGAAAAAATGTTTGTTGAACAAGATGGGTTTGAAACGAGGCCAGTGGTTTCTAATGCCGAAACAATGCTGAACTATATTAACCCAGAAGCCGAAAAGCCTGAACAGACAGCTGTGCGGATGCACATGTGGCGGACGATGTTTTCTGATTATACAAGCGACCCAGACAGCTGATTAGACACAACAATCAAGCCGCTTAGCTAGAGTGTTGGCACGATTGAGCTGAATTCAACCTAAAAAGAATTCAATTTAGTTGGCAATGGAGAGTGCGCTGATAGTACACCGTCGCAAAGTTATTCCTGTTTGTTCCAATGCCACATTTTATTAACCACACGCTGCATTTTATTCATATCAACGATAGTGCGTCTTAGAAACTGGGTATAGAAATAACAGCATCTATCTTAAGTAGGACCATTACCATGTCTCAACTAGCGCCTATCCTTTTAGAAGACGGCACCACAATCTATATTGAAGCGGCTGATGGCCATGAGTTACCCAGCGAAACCACTCCTGAACCAAAAGAGCCAGGCCGGGTCTCTAAAGGTGCATTTTCTTTAGGAATACAGCGACAGCTACCCACGGTAAAAACCACAATCACCCAATATACCCGCTATGTTTTAAATGCCTTTAAGGAGTTAGGCAGCGGCAACGTCGATAAAGTTAACCTGGAATTTGGTCTTAAAATAGCGGGTTCATCGGGGATTCCTTACATTACAGAAGGTAGCGCCGAGGCCAACCTACAAATCACAGTTGAGTGCTCATTTAAGGATTGAGGGGCACTACATTGACTCGCTGTAGCAGATTCTCTCCATGGCGATAGCCGACATTACTGATCTGTACCAGGTCGCCCGGATTAGCCGTGCCCCGAGTGAGTTGATGCAGCTGTGGATCATAGGAGAGCTGTTCACCAACTGTGCCAATAACAGAAACTCCCCAGCTCTCCACCAGTCGGTCTATGGGTTTAACCAGGGGCAAAAGCTTTTTAGCGTCAAAGTCTTCACGCTCTGTGGCGGCTTTGGCCGCGGTCGGCCAATAGGTTAACCAAGATTCTAAGATTTGTAGGGCAGCGGCTTGAAACTGCTGTTCTAAGCTTTGATGCTGTTGTGCTAGACGATGTTCTAACCGAGAATATTCTTGACGTAGACGGACAATATCATGACCGTTGTTGGTTGGTTGTGGTAAAGATTGCTCTGGGTCAAACGCCTGCAACAGTTCGTTAAGGGAACAGTCCAGAGCGGTCGCTAACTGTTTGAGTACAGCCAGCCGCATGGTACCAATTTTGCCCAGGCGTAGCTGTTGCACCTGCCATCGAGATACGTTTGCTTTTTCAGCCAGCGCCCGCTGACTGGAAACATGCGCCTGCTGCATAATCTTGTGCAGGGTATCCTCACTGGCAAGAACAGCTGTTGGAGTAGAAGGATTAGACATTGACATGCGATCGCAACACTACTGTGCATAGGCATTCAGTAACAGAAACAACAGAGTCATGTTCTGCCCCTTAATGACAAACACACCCTTCTATATGACCACAGACTGAGTCAATAGAGGGCTGTAAAGTTGCACTTTCTAGTCGACCCCGTAGCTCAAGGCAGACCGTTAAAGCGACAGCGGTCTAGCCAAAACCCAGACAGACAATGCTTGAGACGCCTTCCTAAGATAGACCGTGTCCATAATCCAAGATCTATGCACCTTAATATCTATAGTGATTGTCAATAATTACAATGGTGCACTAGCTGATTAAACCGGAGCGTAAGGCTCTTACAGCTGCCTGGGTGCGGTCATTGGCCCCAAGTTTATTTAGAATGTTGCGGACATGGGTTTTAACAGTACCCACCGTAATGTAAAGCTTCTCAGCAATCTGAGAATTACTGCAGCCTGAAACGATTAGCTCTAAAATTTCTAGCTCTCGGTCAGTGAGCGGGTAGGTTTCAATAATTTGCTCAAACTCTGGCTCAACCGCCCGAATCTCTACTGTCCGATCTTGCAGACCTACGCCCGCACCCAGCGGCTGTTTAACCTGCTGCAGCACAATACTGGCAATGGCCGGATCAATCCAGGCATTGCCCTCATGGGTTTCCTTTATGGCCTGCACTAAGTCCTCAGTTTCAATTTCCTTTGTAGAGTAGGAGTCTGCTCCAGCGGCAAACGCAGCCAGCACGGCTTTCTCACTATCGTGCATTGTGAGCATCAAAATTCGCGTCTTTGCCTGGGGATGGTTTTCCCTAAAGCGCTGAACCAGCTCGATACCGTCGATGTCGGGCAGACCAATATCAACTAGAGCAACGTCGGGAACCTGCGCCCCCAGCAACGCCAGCCCGTCACCACCGTTGGCAGCCTCACCCACAAAGTCAAGCCCAGCCTGCTTTAGGGCTGCCCGCAGTCCCATTCGGGTCAAGTCGTGGTCTTCGATTAGTGCAATGCGGATGTCGCTCATGAGCTTCTAGCCAGGGAATTGTCCCAAGGCTCTACCTAAACAATGTTAAATAACTAACGATAACGAATCAGTAGCTAATATAAGAATTGCAGTTTCTATTCGAGACAAGCATCCATCTAATGAAGGACTCCAGCAAAATTCTTCTATGTCTAAAGGTATAGATAATTTGGCCTGACTAACGCTACGATGCCATGGTATGGAGGTTTTTAGGCCAACTAGTAATTTGTCACTAGTGGCTTTAATGCCTTTTCCTAAGCTTTAGACCCCGGAGAGAGTAAGAACTTGCTGTTGTCTATGGATTTTAACGCGTCACCACAGCTATCTTCGGATGACTTGGAGCAATTTTTCTTACTATCTTCCGAACTTCTGGCTGTCGTTAGTAAAGACGGTGGCTTTATTGAGGTAAATCCAGCGTTTGCAGAGATACTTGGCTGGTCACGGGCTGAGCTGTTAATAAAATCGTTTGAGGATCTAATTGATAGGAATGATTTACTGGCCAGTCGTCAGGCTGTAGAAGTCGCGTTAGATCGGAGCGGTAGCACTCAGTTTCACAGCCGTAACCTTTGCTCAAACGGTCGCTGGAGACAGCTGGAATGGACTGTCAGATTGGAAGGTTCAAGACTCTATTATTGCGGTCGCGATATTACCGATCAGCATCGGGTTGAACAGAGTTTGGAACGCAGTGAGCAGCGCTTTCAGGCAATTTTTAATCAGACATTTCAGTTTATAGGGCTGCTCACACCAGACGGAACGCTACTGGAAGCCAATGAGACGGCGTTGAACTTTGGTGGGTTTTCAGCCGAGCAGGTCTTGAATAAGCCTATTTGGGAGGCCCCCTGGTGGCAAACATCGACTGAAGTAAAGCAGCAGCTGCGCGATGCTATAGCAAAAGCAGCCCGTGGCGAATTCGTCCGCTACGAGGTTGATGTGGTGGGAGCCAATAATACGGTCGCCACCATTGATTTTTCCTTAAAACCGCTGCGCGATCAATCGGGAAAGGTCGTCCTACTGATTCCAGAAGGCCGCAACATTACCGAGCGTAAGGCACTTGAGTTGGAGATGCAGCAGCTCAACGCTGAGTTAGAAACACGAGTCTCTCGTCGGACAGCGACTATCCAGCGGTATGCCGAAGCGATTGAAAACATGCAGGATGGATTTCATCTATGGCAGTTAGAAGATGTGGCAGATGCCAGCAGCTTTCGGTTAAAACTGTCCAATCCGTCTGCTGAAAAGCTTTTAGGGGTTCCTAACAAACAAATGTTAGGGGCACTTATGTACAACGCAATGCCCAATATGGCTGAGACACCCATCCCCGAAATCTGTCGTCAGGCCGTTGTGACGGGTCAAAAAAGGGATCTCGGGGATGTGCCCTATGGGTCTCCCACCCATGCAGAGCGTATTTTTGCAGTCAAAATATTTCCGTTAGAGGAGCGGTTTCTAGGAGTTCTTTTTGAGGATGTCACAGAGGCCCGTCACGATCAGCAAAAGCTATTCGAACAAAAAGAGCGGCTCAAAATTGTTTTTGAGCGGGCGGGTGTGGGAATCGCCCGTTTGGATGTGGCCGGTCAGTGGGTTCAGGCCAACGACAAGCTGTGTGAAATTTTGGCCTACTCCCGTAAAGAACTGTTTCAAAAAGACTTTCGAGAGATTACCCACCCCGACGATGCAGCCCAAGATACCGAGATTTATCAAGCGCTGCTGTCGGGGGCTACAGAAACGACCACGTTAGAAAAGCGCTACTTACGCAAAGACGGTGAGCCTGTCTGGTGCAATGTGACCGTGTCGATGATTTATAACCAACAGCAGCAGCCCTGCTATTTTGTTGCCTTTATTGAAGATATTACTAGCCGTAAAGCCAACGAACTGACGCTGCAGCGTCAAAAAGATGAGCTGGCAACCACCAATCTAATTTTGGCTCAAATGACGGCCAATCTTGGGGAACGTAATCGAGAGTTAGATGAGTTTGCTTATGTGGCCTCCCATGACCTAAAGGCACCGCTGCGGGCAATTGGCAACTTGGCTACCTGGCTAGAAGAAGATTTAGCAGGGCAGCTGCTGCCTGAAAATAAAGGGCAGTTGGACCTGCTTCAGGGGCGGGTCCACCGGATGGAAAATCTAATTGATGGTCTCCTTGCTTACTCACGGGTAGGACGGGGTAACCGACTGACAGAGCAGATAGATCTAAATCTTTTATTGGAAAATGCTGTCACTCTGCTAGATTTACCCCCAGGGTTTACGATTGCGATCGCACCTGATTTCCCCACGCTCTTAGCGTCGCGTCCGGCCCTCACCCAGGTATTTGGCAATCTGATTAGCAACGCCATTAAACACCACGACCGCACCGACGGTCGGGTTGATGTCAGCTACCGGCGGTTAGACAATGACGTTTATGAGTTTTCCGTCAGTGATGACGGTCCGGGCATTGACCCAGCGTTTCACCACAAGGTGTTCAATATTTTTCAGGTGCTAGAGGCGCGGGATAAAGTGGAAAATACTGGCATTGGGTTGGCCATTGTTAAAAAGACCGTAGAGACCGAAGGGGGCACCATTACCCTTGAGTCTGAGGCCGGTCAGGGGGCTACCTTTCGCTTCACCTGGCCCAGAGAGCCCTGAGGTAAAATTAATTTTTAAAGCAGCCCCGGAAAAGTACCCCAGAGAAACATTAAGCGGTTATAAAATTGCGATTTCAATCTCTACCCAAAGACAGAGGTTTTATGCCATTAAGCCCGTCTACCGGAGTATTAAGAGCTGCCATTAGAAAGTTATGCTGATAACAGTTGAGAGCGCAGGCTGAGACCTGATGAAATGCGGTGATGAATGACAAGTCAATCAATATTTTGCTGGTAGAAGACGACGCTGTAGATGTGATGACCGTCCAGCGTGCCTTCAAAAAAAGCAACGTTTCCAACCCTCTCCACATCGCTGGTAACGGTTTAGAAGCGCTTGATCTGCTGCGTTCTCCAGAGGGTCCGTTTGCAAATTCTCGATGCGTGATTTTGCTGGACTTAAATATGCCAAAAATGAACGGCATCGAGTTTCTTAGAGAACTGCGTCAAGACCCCAATTTTCATCAGACTCCAGTCATCGTGTTAACCACTTCAGATCAAGAGAAAGATCGTGTAGAAGCCTATAACCTGCATATTGCGGGCTATATTCTTAAACCGGTCACATTTGCCAAATTTGTCGAAGTGGTTACGGTACTCAATCACTATTGGACCCTATGTGAGCTTCCTTAAATGAGTTCTTCTAACGAGCCCTTAAAGCTGCTGGTAGTGGATGATGACGATGTCGATCGGATGGCACTGCGGCGAGCCCTCAAACACTCAGGCATTCACTTTGAGCTACAGGAAGTGGAAAGCGCTAAATCTGGTACCCAGCTGCTAACTACCAGTGTCTTTGACTGCGTATTTCTCGACTATCAGCTCCCTGATTGCGATGGGTTGACCCTGGTGCAAAATTTACGCAGTGCCGGTATCGGCATTCCATTAATTGCTCTAACGGGTCAGGGTAGCGAAGAAACAGCCGTTGGCCTAATGAAAGCCGGTGCATCTGACTATTTACCCAAGGCTAAGCTCTCTAGTGAAACCCTCACTCGCAGTATTCAGAGTGCCATTCGAATTTATAAAGCTGAACGTGAGGTGGAGCTAACCAATCAGCGACTGCGAGAGACCAATGAGCTGCTGCTGCAAAAAAATCAAGAGCTAGAACATCAGCGAGAACAGATTCAACGCAAAAACCTGCAGCTAGTAGAGGTGTCACAGCTCAAGTCTGAATTTTTAGCCACCATGTCCCATGAGCTAAGAACACCACTCAATGCCATTATTGGGTTTTCTCAAATTTTGATGCGACAGCTTAAGGGAACTGCCAGCGACCGTCAGCTGGACATGATCCGACGTGTTCTAACCAACGGTCAGCATCTGCTAGAGCTGATCAGCGATATTCTAGACCTCTCTAAAATTGAAGCCGGGCGACTCGATTTGCGAGTTGAACCGCTAAATCTTTCAGAGCTACTCTCGACAACGGTTGAAGGGCTGCAGTCGCTGGCGGATCAAAAGCAGCTTTCTTTAGAGATAGAGGTGGATCTGTGCGATCCCAAAGTTGCCAATGACTCCAATCGTTTGCGACAGGTGATTACCAATTTGCTCTCCAACGCAATTAAATTTACCGATTCAGGCTTGGTTAAGATAACTGCAAAAGCAGTATCGGCAGACCAGATTGAAATCACCGTTGCCGATAGTGGAATTGGGATTGCGGCAGAAAACATATCCCACATTTTTAATGCGTTTCACCAGGTAGATCAAACAATATCCCGTAAGCATCAGGGCACTGGGCTAGGCTTAGCAATCACCCATTTACTGATAGAAATGATGCAGGGCACCATCTCAGTTGACAGTACCCTTGGCGAGGGGAGTCAGTTTCATGTGCGAATTCCCCGCCATGTGCAGCCATCTCACACGGTCTCTGTCGCTCCTCAGCTAAGCCGATAGACATAGAAATTTTTAGAAAATTATTAAGCGCAGTCAGAGTCTTAGAAAATATCTAAAGTCAATTGATTCTTTAATCTATCTTTGGTGGGATATTGGCTAGCATCATCTCTTGATACATTTAGGTATCGACAACTTGGCTGGTAACTTCACTAGTTCCACACGGTTTTAATGCTGCCTTGCGATCGCGCTGGCAACTCAGTACTAAAGTCCTGTGATATTCCTGTGTAAAGTTCCTGACTAACTAATGAACAATTCTTCCACAGTTAATATTTTGGCTGTTGATGATGCAGCTGATAATTTATTTCTTTTAGAATCTCTCCTGAGCGAGGTCGAAAATTACACTGTTCAATTGGCTGAAAATGGTGAAGAAGCCCTGACGGTTATTAAAAAATCTCCACCAGATGTCATCTTGTTAGACATCATGATGCCGGGGCTAAGCGGCTATGACGTTGCCAAACGAGTGCGCGAAGACCCTCGACTACCCTACATTCCCATACTTTTGCTAACAGCCCATGAGCAATCGAGCCTGGTTAAGGGGTTGGATGCCGGGGCCGATGACTTTTTACGCAAGCCTTTTGATGTGGACGAACTACTGGCACGGGTTCGTTCAATGGTGCGGCTTAAGCGCAGTATCGACGCCCATCGCTACATGGTGCAGCAGCGGGATGACTTTGTAGCACGTCTCACCCACGATTTACGAACTCCCCTGGTGGCGGCCAATCGTGTGCTTGATCTGTGTTTGCAGGGCACTTTTGGGAACATCGATGATGAAGCCCAAACTGCTCTGACTAATATTGTCACCAACAATACCAATCTTCTAAAGATGGCCAATACCCTGCTTGAGGTCTATCGCCACGATGCGGGGCAAAAGTCCCTAGCTGTTGCGACCGTCTCTCTGCAATCTCTAGGAAATCAGGTGGTGACCGAACTGGCTCCGTTGGCCGAAGAAAAGGGTCTTAAACTGACTCTGGAGGCCGACAAAAGCTATGTTATCCGGGGTGACCAGTTAGAGCTGCGGCGTTTGGTCACTAATTTAGTCGGTAACGCCATTAAGTTTACCGACGCGGGGTATGTGACACTGCAGCTGCACTCAAAAACTGAAGGGACCGTCAGCTTAGACGTTAAGGATACGGGCGCTGGAATTTCAGCCGAAGAGCAGCGTCAGATATTTGAATGGTTTCGTCAGGGGGATCACATGCGTTCTGGTAGCGGTTTGGGGCTGCACTTATCCCAGCGGATTGCTCAGCTCCACAACGGCACGATTACCCTTGAGTCTGCACCAGGCCAGGGTAGTACGTTTAGCCTGACCCTGCCGCTGCTAAACAACGATGCTGAGAAGCAGCCTTAAACAAAAGTATTAGACGCTGAGTGTCAAAGACACAATCTCTGCAATACAGACTAAAGCACATCAGGAAAAACATTAGGAGAAAACATGCTCCACAGCGCATCCTGATAAGGCTGATCTCAGCGTTTGAAGGTGAGCCGTAATGCCATGCAAAATCATAGCGGTGGCGGCTGACTGTCTGGCTCCAGTGGAGACACTGCTGGATGTTCGGGTGTCATCATATGGATAACCTGTTTTGGCACACCAAAATCAAGGTTGGCAGTTTCAAATGCAATTTTGAGCCGGCGGCGATATTCACGGGCCACCTCCCACTGTTTAAGCGGCTGGGTTTTGATCCATAGTCTGACTGTAGCGCCAGTGTGGTCGATGTTGTCCACACCCAGCAGTAATGGCTCTTCTAAGATTAATGTTTCCCAGATGGCATCATGGCTCATCTTGTCGGCGACCCGTTTAATTAGCTCTAGCGCTTGGTCAATGTCGTCGTCGAGGGCAACGGGTATCTTTAAGTCGACTCGCGACCATTCTTTAGAGAGATTTTGGACAACAGTAATCTGACCATTGGGGATGGTGATTAATCGCCCTTCTTCATTGCGCAACTGGGTAATGCGCAGGTTCATGGTTTCAACAAAGCCAGACATATCACCAATAACCACCACGTCACCAATGCCGTAGTGATCTTCCATGAGAATCATAAATCCATTAATGATGTCTTTAAGCAGACTCTGAGACGCTAACGATAGGGCAAGACCAATAATGCCGGCGCTGGCTAATAGCGGCCCAAGGTCGATGTTAATAATGGCCAAAATTACTAGGATACAAACGATGATAATGATGGCCACTAAGATACTTTTGGCCACCTGGGAGAATGTGGAAAACCGCAGGCTGGCTCGCTGGGTGCGCAATGAGCTGGGTAAGGTTTGGCCATAGATGGTCAGAAACAGACGGTCAATGACAATATCGCCAAAGTGGATGATGGCGTAGCTCACGGCAAGTGCGATCGCAATTCGCAGCGGTACCTTCAAAATTTGTATCAGCGGCTGTTGCCAAACTCGCGTGTAGGGAGACAGACCCAAAATAATAAAGCTGCCGCCGCCCCAGATTAACAGTTCTCCTAGCCAAAAAAACCAATGCTTTAGCTCATAGATGCGTTTGGCCTGTCGCCACATAATCATCTGTTTTACGACTACACCCTGCACCGATGTCTCATCAACTTCAGGTGCATTAGATAGCCAGTGATGCAGCTGATAGAGCCCCCGACTTAAAAACACCATCAACAGCAAAAGCCCTCCAGCCCAGCGCAGACGCTGTTGGACAACTTCTGGCTGCCGTTCATATTGGTAGTAGTCCAGAGCCTCTGTCAAAATGGCCTTTAGTTCATCAGCCCGCACGTTTACCGGGGTTGCCCCCGCCAGAGCGACATCGGCACTGGTCACCGTCATCAAAAATTGATCGCCCGTGAAAATAATCGGCTGGTTGGTACCGGGATCTGTTCTCCAGTCTATGACCTCTGAAGAGTGCTGGGCCGCATATGTCTGTAGACGGTGAGAAATCTCCTTAGCCCGTGCCTCAGCAGAGATACCGTCAACGGCGGCAGTACGAAACAAAAAGCGACCATCTAGCCGTACAGCCGACGGTTCTATGGGCAGCGGCGGGGCTGAAATGTCTACTTCGTCATCTAAAATATTGCTGAGGGGCAGGTTGTCTAAACCAAACTGAGCTTGCCCTGGAGCAGCACTCAATAGTAAACAGCTGAGGCTAGCAACCAGGGCTAATAGAAAGTATCTGACTCTCATACATACAAATACTAGAAATACGCGAGAGATAAGAATTTAATCAGATTCTATTTTTGGCATTGCCGCTCCTCGAGATGGTTTTAGCTATGAGAAGTCGTTAGGTAACCACCGCTCTAGATCGATGCATCTCCTAAATCAGCAATCGCCTGTTTTTAACGAACAAGGGGATAAAGTTCCCCTGGACGACGCTTAGATATTATAAGCCCCCCAGGCTGTTCCTGTTTAAGAGCCTCACATGACTAAAGTCACTTAAAAGTTTAGCCCCTTTTTTCAACAATCGTTAAATCGTCACAGGTGACTCAACATAAATGGTGGGTTCTTCAACCGAAAAGCAAATATTGTAGGAATCCAGCTTTCGAGCAATTTTCTCACTGGCTAGCTCCAGCAGTCGCTTACGTAGCTGAATCGAGTCTTCGTTAGACCCTAAAATAAAGAACGTGACCCGTGCCTGAGTTTGCTCGGAGTGGCCGCTGTTGTTGGACTCAACAAACGAGATGCTGGTACTGCCTGGATCGATCCCAAAAAGTGATTCGGTGCTGCGGGTAACCACCTGTTTAACCAGAGCAGTGGACTGTTCATCGAGGGTGGTTTCAAAGTCCAGATAAAGCATTACCATGACCTTTTTACCCCGAGTGACATTCTCAATGTCGAGATTGGCCAGGGTATTGTTAGGAATAATAACTAAGGTGCTCTTTGCCGATGTTCTGAGCTTGGTGGAGCGCAGACCGATTGACTCAATACGTCCGTATACGTCGGCGGCATGGGGGTTAAGACTGACCCGTATGTAGTCGCCCGGAACAAACGGACGATCTAGATAAAGCACTACGGTACTGATCAGCTGTTCTAATATTTTTTGGGCTGCAAATGCGATCGCAAGTCCACCAATACCCAAGCTAGCCATCAGACCAATCAGATTAAAGTCCTGGCTTTGGGCAAAGGCCAGCATCGCAATAAATCCAATAATGAGATTAATAATGGTTTCTAAGACCAACAGCAACTCATCCACCTCGCGCCCCAGCCGTCGCAGGAGGTCAATGCCGTAGATGCGCAGCAATTGGCTAAACAATCGCGACACCAGCCAGGCAATGCTGCCGATAACGCCTAAATTAATAACGGGCCTAAGAAAGTTATATAATCCCAGATAATCTTGCCGTAGCCAGGCTAACGAGAGAGAAACTAACGCAAAGGTGCCTGCCACTTTTAGGGCACCGTGAACTGGGTGAATTGACTCCTCATAGATGGCGCTGCTATCTTGTTTAGATAGCCGATTAACGCTTAATCTGACCAAACTCGGTGTATAGCGCCCCACCATCAGCGCCACAAAAATAGAAAATAAAAAGATAACGATTTTAGGAATCTCTAGCAGGTCTGGCAGCTCAATCTGCAATGTCTCTAAAAAGCCTGAGAAATGCATGCTAGAACTACCCTATGGCGTAATGAGAGGATCCAAATAAAGACCGTGAGACCTTTGATATCAACGCTGCAGTCAGAGGGTCAATAACATCAGGTATGGAATATGTCCGGTAGGGCAGCCAGCATGAATCTAGCTCAGTAATGTCTGCCCTAGCGGAACTAATCGAGAGCTAGATTTTTTATAAGTTAAATAAACTGATAGAAAATGTATCTCTCAAAACTAGAATAAACAAATATTAAAACCAATGGCAGGAGAGGCAACAAAACTCAGCTAATTAAATGCACATACTAAAAAGCTGCCAGAATCTAACTAATAGCCACCAAAGCGTCTCAATATAGCTAAGAAAAACTATCTGACACTCATTACCTCAGCATCTATATTGTTGCTAAAAAGCTGAGGTTTAAACAGCAAAAGGAGTCCGAAGAGATTAAAGCAACCGACCATTAGAACCAGAATTTTGATGAACTGAGGACTATCGGCTTGCTTTTGTCGACTATTAGAAAATCTTTATGTATCTGTGATGACGCTAAGCCGCCGTGTTGAACGTAACGCTCACAGTATGAACCAGTCGTAAGCTCGCCCATACCGTGAACAAAAAGTGTCAGCTAAGACACTTTTTCCCTGATGATTAAACTTTGAATCAGCGAAAAACAACCATTAATACCCAGAAGGTAAACAGCCGTCGACGTCACTATAATCTCAGGGAGATATGCACCTATAAACATGCATTTATCTCCTTTTTTGCCTACATTTCTGCGCTTCTTTGTCAAATGCGCAAATAAGTTTTACTACTTATTTCATGTTCATTAGAACAAACTATTCAACAGTTGTCAAACGTTTATCCATCTGGTAATGAAATTTACAATGTCAAGAAACGATAAAAAAGAAGAGTTTTAGAACCTAAAGGTAATCCTCAAGGCTTATGGGCTTACGGCATCTACAGGAGAAACTCTACCCTTGTGTAGATGAATCTCTATCTTTAGAAGGAGTAAGATTACGAGTAATATAACCAACTGCATCAAGCAACGTAACTATGGATTGCTCAAACTCTGTTTTAAAAGAATCAACAGCGTTAACTGAGCAAGCACCGCCTAAGCCAAAATCTAAACTTAATCTTTGGCAGCTGTGGAATATGAATCTAGGTTTCCTAGGTATTCAGTTTGGCTGGGGGCTACAGATGGCGAATATGAGCGCAATCTTTGAGCATTTGGGTGCCCATGCCCATCAGCTGCCCATTCTTTGGATTGCTGCACCATTAACAGGGCTAATTATTCAACCCATTGTAGGTAACTTGAGCGACTACACCTGGGGACCTTTGGGACGCCGTCGTCCATATTTTCTAATCGGCGCTGTCTTAGCCACTCTTGCTCTGGCCTTAATGCCTCACGTTTCAGAACTCTGGATGGCCGCAATTCTGCTTTGGGTGCTGGATGCAAGCGCCAACATCAGTATGGAACCCTATCGAGCGCTGATAGGAGATTTGCTTCCTAAGGAGCAGCGCACTCAGGGGTTTGCGACCCAAAGTCTGATGATTGGTCTGGGGGCTGTTTCTGCATCGGTTCTACCGTGGATTTTAAGCCACTGGTTTGGCGTTAAGTCTATCAGTGGCATTCGCAAAATTCCACAGAATATAGAAATATCGTTCTACATTGGGGCCGGCTTATTCCTAGCGACAGTTTTGTGGACTGTTATCACAACCGATGAGCGACCGCCCAAGAACCTGGAAGTATTTGAAAAAATGCAGGAAAAGAAAGGTGGACTAATGGGAAGCCTGCAGCAAACCTGGAAAGTCCTGCAGGAGATACCCCCTACTATGCGTCGGTTAACCTACGTCCAGCTGTCCACGTGGCTAGGTATTTTCTGCTTCTTCTTATATTTCCCCCCCGCTGTTGCCCGTAATATTTTTGGTGCGGTGGATCAAACTTCTGCACTTTATAGCAGCGGTATAGAGTGGGCTGGTTTATGTTTTGCTGTTTTTAATATCGTTTGCGTTGGGGTTTCGTTTTTGATTCCCCCTCTGTCAAGAAGATTTGGTCCGCAGACGTTACACAGTTTCTGCTTATTATTGGGTGGACTTAGTTTGATTTCTGTTGCGGTTATTCAAAGTCAGTATTGGCTTTTAGCAGCGATGATTGGGTTTGGAGCTGCTTGGGCCAGTGTTTTGTCAGTACCTTATTCAATGCTGACGGGTGCTATTCCTGTCGGACAAAAGGGCATCTATATGGGAATTTTCAACATTTCTATTGTATTGCCTGAAATCCTGGTCTCTCTATGTTTTGGCTGGATAATGAGATATTGGTTCCACGATAATCGGATGGCAGCTGTAGGTGTAGGTGGACTATTTTTAGTGATCGCCGCGCTTCTGATGACACAGCTGACTTTCCCAGTCTTGAACAGCTCAACAAAGTCAAAGCCTTAGCGGAATCGATACAAAGCTCGAGTAAGGTTTGACTCTTGGATAGAACCGACTGGCAAGAGCTAATCTACACGTCTGCTGGAATCTTGATTTATTTTTGAAAACTTACGTCTAGAGATACATTAATCACGCCCCATTATTAGCTAATATTTATTTACGAAATGTGTTTATGTTGATAGATAGCATGCTGTGCGTCAACATAAACGCGTTCATCGAGCGTAGCAACCTGAATAAATAGCTTGCCACACTTGATTCGTCGTAATTTAGAGGTTGTTAATGACATCCGTCGAAAGCCAAACAATCGGCCAACTTGAGCGAGAGCTGTCACAACGCTTGCAGGCTCTATACCGCGATCAGCTAGGTAAGCGTCCTGGCAAAGCCACATGCCAGGTATTTGGTTCAAAGCTTGCGATCGTATTGGAAGAATCTGTAACCCAGCCTGAACAGCTGCTTGCTGAGGAAGGGCAAAAAGAACTGGCAGAACAGGTGCGAGCTGATTTGGATCAGGCCCTGCGTCCTCAGATTAAGCAGCTGATTGAGGAAGTACTGCAGGTTCAGGTCCTGGACCTACTGAGCGATGCTGTCCTTGACACTGGTAGAACCGGAATTGTTGCTGTTTTGTCAGATATTCCAGCCGTTCGGAACCCCGAAGCCATTCCAAAAGTTAAGTCGAGCTAAGGAAACTTAAGGAGATTACGCTATTGTCTAATTTTCTTCTCTATTGACTATAGAATCTGGCTTAAAAATATTTTTAAGCTCGTATACCGCTATCGGTCTGGGTGAGGTTTTACCTACTTTCTTATCCACAGACTGGGAAGGATTTCTTTATATGTGCTTTGAATATCTGCAGGGTAACGGAAAGGTTGGGTCAACCGCTGCAGTCTTTAGATAGCCATCAACAAACAAACCGTCTACTAAGTAACCCTCTAGGAGAAAATCTTTTATATTTCAGTTAGTTAGCAACCATCAATGAAAAAAAGAGAATTAAGAAATTTGGTTTCCGTGGAGCAAGTCTTAGAGGAAAAGCTCCAAATGCTTATCAATGATGCAATTGGTCAGTATCCTACCGATATAAGCTGCACATTTACTGGCAAATCTGACTTAGCTATCTTAATTGAGAACGTTAGGACGCCGCTTGAGGTATTTCTGAGCCAATACTGTCAGCCGGAGACTGTCCAAGCCTATCGCGAGGGTTTGAAATGTGCGATAGGCTTGAGCGTCCAAAAGCTCGTTGAAGAAACTATTAATAGACCAACAGAAAAAGTTTCCATAAACCGTCAAACAGAAACAAGATGGATGGGTATATTTACCCTGCTGTGATAGTTTCAAGCCAGCATCAGTCTTTAGTTCATCATCAGGACCAACCTGGCAATTGTCTCCTAGTCTAAATACTGTTTTACGAGTGCATAGAGCTCATCGAGCATATAGGGCTTAGATATGTAAGCGTTAAAGCCAGCCGCAATAATTTTTGAGCGTTCAACGGGTCTCGCCAAAGCCGTAACGGCAATAATGGGTATGTGTCGTGTGGCAGGTTGCCGACGTAGACATTTAACAACAGCCATGCCACTCATATCTGGCAGCAGTACATCTAGCAAAATCAGGTTTGGCGTATATCTGGAGGCTAAATCAATTGCATCTCTGCCGCAGGAGCCCTGTATGATGGCATAACCTAGCTCTTCTAGAGCATAGTTTAGCAAAACTAGGTTGTCGTCATTATCATCAACAATCAGGATAGTCACCTGATTTGAATGCATATTATTTGTTTGATTACCAGCCTCATCTGAGGGAGATGATTCCATAGTGATAGCAAGTGTGTTCGACACAAACTCCGCTGTTGCAGAATGCTGTGAGGCTTGCTATCAAACGAGTTAAGGTTTGACTCAGCTGGCTCAAACTAATCTGGAAACAGGTGTGGTGTAGTTCATAGAGAAGTACAAAACAGCCGATGGTCCAGTAAGTTTAGGTACAACATTAATTTTTACTAGAAGTTAAGATTATCATAGTTTCCGATGATTAATTATGCAGCTCCATTGAATATTAGATATATCTCACTTCAGAAGGAGTGGTGCAGCAAAAATATGGCTACTTTAACCTGCTATTAGGTTCCTGGCCTTGTTAGATTCATACAAAAGCACTGCTTTTGGGGTATTTTTTTCTTCCCTACGAGTGATTAAAACTAAGCCAAGGATTATTTATATTAAGAGTATTGCAGATCTGTTCCGCAATGTGGATCTGTTGTCCACTGGTTAAAAAGTATTGCTGAACCTTGGGATGACTTTAGATATGGGGGCTGTTAAATAGCTGCCGCTCTAGATCGGTTTACCCCCTTGGTCAGCAATTGCAAGTAAAAACTAAGACATAGTTTTCTGTAGTGCGATGCAGCTAAATGACGCACTACAGATGTTGACAGAATTTGGAGATTTTTAATGACCATCCAGCTTAAAGAAGATGTTGCTTATATCCTGCTACAAAAAATCAGTGAGCAAAAGACATCTGCTAGCAAATCGCTAAACCTGTCTCTGACTGAGTTTGTCGGTCGTGGCACAGATAAAACAGAGATTATTGCCCATGTCGACTATCTCAATCAGAAGGGATATGTGACTGCCAATTTCTCTGGTGATGCCTACGCTAGCAAAGGGCCTAACCCACTACCCGATACCGTTGAGCTGCAGGCTGTGCAACTAACTGACGCTGGTCGTCAACTGCTGGAAAGAATGCAGAACAATCCGCCTGCATCTCTTCGAAACGGTCCAACCGAGCCTATCGCCACTAAGGATATGGCCTTTCTTAAAAAGGTGATGCTGCGGGGTAATCTTAAAGACCTTTATGATGCCCGCGATCTGACTGAGCTGGTCTTTCGCACGATGCGCGATTTAATGACAGCTGAGGCTATAGACCATGTCAGCAATGACTTAGACGGTAAGATATTACCCAACGCCGACAAAGAAGCCCTTCAGAAAGACATCGCCGACCTTTGGCAGGATACCAATCCGCTGGTTCACTTTTTAAGCGAGCTACGTCCACCCCTAAGCTTTAGTGCTGATACATTTTTGTTCAGAATTGAGCAAGAAGGGTCGATTCCCCAAAGCTCTGGTCCTAAGACCGTAGTTAAAGCCGTCTTTGCCGCTACCAAAGATGAGCTTCCCCAAGAGCGTATTCAGGAAATTGCTGAATTTTTACCCGGTGAGATTCTTGAACTTTGGCAAAATGCATAATTGTCTTGCACAATTAGCTGACTAAAACTAGTCAACAACCCGAGCACTTGTTCCTACATCAGTGCCTTCTTTGCTAATTGCAAAGGAGGCATTTTTTCTGTTCAAGCAGAGACCCAAAGATAAAGCCAGAACGGGCAAATTTCTCTCTTTAGCAAGACTCAAATTAGACGGTCTATTCGCTATTGTAATGGTGTTATTGAGTATATTGCTAAACTATGGAAGGACTTAATGGTAAACGTGTATTAGTAACGGGAGCAAGTTCGGGAATTGGCCAAGCGATCGCAATTCGCTTTGCTCAAGAAGGGGCTAGCGTCGCAATTAATTATTATTCAGACCAAGAAGAGGCGGTTGAGACTAAGGATGAAATTGACGCCGCCTGTCAGCGTATTGAGGACTGCGGTGTCAAGTCTTTGGTCGTGCAGGCGGATGTATCAAAGGATGCTGATGTTGACCGCATGTTTGAGACAACAGTTAAGCAGCTAGGTGGCATTGATATTCTGATCAACAATGCTGGTATGCAGATTCCCGGCCCGTCCCACGAGATTGCCATCGAAAAGGTAGATCGAATGATTGCAATCAACCTGCGGGGAGCCTATCTCTGCGCGCGCAAAGCGATTCAGCATTTTCTATCGGAGCAAAAAGCGGGCACTGTTATTAACACCTCCAGCGTTCATGAGATTATTCCACGGCCTGAATATGTTGGCTACAGCATTAGCAAAGGGGGCATGGAAAATATGACTCGTACCCTGGCGCTTGAATATGCCAAGCACGGAATTCGTGTCAATGCCATTGGTCCTGGTGCAACGGCTACCCCAATCAATGATTGGGCCAACGATCCCGAGGCTCGAGCTGAAGTAGAAAAGCACATTCCCCTTCGACGGGCAGGTACCCCAGAAGAAATGGCAGCGGTAACAGCGTTTTTAGCTTCCGATGACGCAGCTTACATCACCGGGCAAACCCTATTTGTCGATGGTGGGCTAACACTTTACCCTTCATTCCAAGAACAGTGGACATAGCAAATCACCAGAGCTTTCTCCTATGGCTTCCTTTAGAAATGCATGCTTTAAAAGACTAACGCACGACTATAGTCGATATATTTTGTTAACTGTTGTCGGCAGCTTTACGCTGTTGTGTTTATTTAACTGGGCAGCTGAGACGGCGCTGCTGTCCGCTGCTGGCGCAGGGATGCTGCTGGAGGTGTTTCTAAGCCACATAAAGTCAAAACAATTCACAGCTAGAGACGGCCATCTACTAATGTCGCTAGGAGCTTCTAAAAAGGTTAACGATTAAATTCTAGGGGCGCTTTCACAGCAGGGGTTGAGTGTTAGGTTCTAGCGTTGGTCTTTCTTCCGATGAATCTTGTTGGCTAGCCCCTGGTTCTACCTGATAAAAATCGACAGGAATGATGCGTACATCCAGATTAATGGGGCGATTTAGCTGAGACTCCAAAAACCCGTGAACCAGATCTATTTGGCGATTAGAAATGGACTGGCTAGGGGCAGCCACTTCTAATGAAACAACCAGCTGTCTACCCTCAGTGTCTACCTGAAGACGTCGGATATCGGTTTGGCTAAAGGTGACGGTGCGCCGTCTAATCAGATTGCTTACCAGACTGCGGGTTTTAGCTTCCACCAGTAGATCCTTTAAGGAGAATCCTAGGGGAATCGCTAACACTGTTAGGGTGATTGCAGCAATTAATAACCCTCCTTTGGCACGGCTTAAGGAGCCATATTCTTGCCAGACAAATACTAGAACACCGCTAAAAATAATGCCAACCAGGTTGGTGGCAAACAAAACAGTTGAGCCGATGGTAACAGAATCAGACGGTAGGGCCAGACCGATGCCGATGACGCTGAGGGGCGGTACCAGGGCCACTGCGATCGCAACACCAGGTAGTGCGTCAGCCACACCGCGTCGAGTCTTAGCAAACGCACCAGCCGCACCGGCCGCAAGCGCAATCACGAGATCGATTAGCGTGGGTTTAATGCGAGAGGTAATTTCTGGATTAAGACTATTTAGGTCAAATGTGCGTGCAGAAACATAGGCTGTGACAACCGTTAACAGACAGCCAACCAAGAGAGACATCCCTGAGCGCTTTAACAGACGGCGGTTGCCCACCGACAGAGCAAAGGCAATACCGGTGATGGGTCCCATCAATGGAGCCACAATCATCGCACCAATAATGGTGGCCGTACTCCCGGCGAGTAGTCCCATCGTTGAGATTACACCGGACAAAAATACTAACGTGATGTAGTTACTCGATGGTTCGGCACTACGCCACAGATTACGGTTAAGCGCCTTAAGGGATAGGGGCCTTCCCTGCAGCCACTGCCAGTCACCGCTGTTAACATTCCAGATGGCCGATATGCGCCGACAAAAACGGACAATTGGACTGTGGATGACTTCTGGAGAATAGTGACGCAGCAAAACTAGCGGAGAGCGTCGCCTAAACGTAGAAGACGGTAGTTTAGATACTTTTTTCTCTGATGTGTTTGTATCCGATGCTCTCTTATTAGTCATTTTTAACCAGAAAGGGCCTAAGCCATCGCCAAAATAGTACCAATTCGATGCATCACCAAGAGCAGGCTATGGCCAGACTAAATACTCTGACCTATTAGTCAGCCAGTTTAGTCTGCAAAAACAGCAAATGGTATCTAACCTAAGATAGAAACCAACACAGCCGCTCTGCATTGCCATTAGAACCCCCTAGACCGCTAGGAATTACTGTAAGAGGCTGTGTGGCAGCTTTCTCCTGCTTAGACCAGATACGGTTTTGCTACCTTCAAAACAAAGGATAGTGCTTAAACAGGTAAGAATTTATTTGCAATTGTTTTACCGTCGGTTAGCGTAACCCTGAGTCTGCATAAAAAGTTTGAAAAACTTATGGGGTAATCCATAATTCTGATTCAAGCATCCCGTAGATAGTTAGCGACCCAAAATTAGAAAATTCCTATGGATATAAATAACGGCAACCAAATTTTATCTGCTCGACAGGACGGCTAACTGTTGTCTTGCCCTTGAGTCATTTTTCTTGAGTCATTTTTATTTAAAAATAAGGAGGACTTTGTGAAGTCTACGAAACTAAAATCCTTTATACGATTACTGATTGTCGGAATGCTGGCATTAAGCATCCTGAAAACAACTGCAGCCTATTCAGTCCCCCATGTCGACAACCCCTTTGTCGGGGCAACTCCCTATCTAAACCCTGAGTATGGCGAAAAAATACAGGAACAAGCTAGCCAAACTGCCGGAAGCTTAGGTGAGAACATGGCCCAAGTCAGTACTTATCCAACCGCGGTCTGGATGGATCGCATTGGCGCGATCACAGGAACAGCCGCCAATGGAACCAAAATTGCTAAGAGCTTACGCGAACATTTGGATACTGCATTAGCGCAAAAACTCCCTGGCAAACCGATCACCTTTTTGACGGTGGTCTACAACCTGCCAAACCGGGATTGTCATGCGCTGGCCTCAAATGGCGAAATTCCCCACGGCGGCCTTGAGCGCTATAAAACCGAACACATCGATCCGATTGCAGAAATTTTTAGCGACCCGAAATATGCAGATGTCCGTATTGTTGCTGTGATCGAACCAGATTCATTGCCTAACCTCGTCACCAACCTTTCCACACCTGCCTGTGCTAAGGCAAAGTCAAGCGGCGAATATGTCGAAGGTGTACAGTACGCCTTAAATAAACTGTATCCAATCCCCAACGTCTATACCTATGTTGATCTCGGTCATTCTGGATGGTTAGGCTGGGACAGCGCCTTTGGTCCGACAGTGACACTGATCGCTGACATGATTAAGGACACCCAAGCTGGTGTGAACACAGTGGATGGTTTTATTTCCAATACCTCCGGCAGCACCCCGACAGTTGAGCCATTTATTAAAGAATTTGCAGGTAGTCAGCCGAGCCGCTCCTCTGATTTCTACGATTGGAACCCCTATGCTGATGAAGTCGGCTATATGGGAGCGATGTACGATGCTTTTGTGGCTGCAAGTCTGCCACCAAGGATCGGTATGTTAGTGGATACCAGCCGTAACGGATGGGGCGGTCCAAATCGTCCGACCGCTGCCAGCACCTCTACAGATGTGAATACTTTTGTAGAAGAGTCTCGCATTGACAGACGACCTCATCGCGGTGGCTGGTGTAACCAGATCGGCATGGGTATTGGTGAACGTCCGGTTGTAGAACCCTATAAGCATTTTGACGCCTTTGTATGGGTGAAACCGCCAGGAGAATCTGATGGTGTCAGCGAAGCCGACATTATCGACCCAGATGATCCAGCCAAAGGGTTTGACGGGATGTGCGATCCAAACGCGACCAATCGAGACAACCCGCAATATTCGACCAATGCCATGGCTGGTGCCCCCCATGCCGGACGGTGGTTTACAGAGCAGTTTAAGATGCTGGTCGAAAATGCCTATCCTCCACTTTTATCTTCTCTGTCTACTTCCACTCTCTTGCCCTCTCGCTAGACTGCACTGAGCAATCTACGGGCTCTACTACGGTCCCACAACTCTAGGAGTGTGTTGTAGAACACTCTGTAAAGGGCTATGCGGTAACTTTCTCTTTAGACCAGACGCCGTTTTATCTTCGTCGGACTGTTCTTGAATTGCTGCCCTAGCGGCTTGCTCTGCCTTCGTAGAGATAGGTCTGCTATGTCGCATCGACCAGAACGGGGCAGCCTTGTTTCGCTATATTGTCAATTCAGCAAAAATCCAGCCTACACAGGCTGGATTTTTGCTGTTAGGTTTGCCCCAGTGCAGTTATCACCAGGCTATAGAGTAGAAAGGTACTCAACTATACGCCAGCGGGTACTTTTAAATTACTAGCGTTGTTGCCGTTGCTTTTGAGGGCTTCACCATCGATGAAAGAGCGCAGCATCCACGCCATTTCCTCGTGTTGTGCCATCAGACCGGTTAAGAAGTCTGCAGTGCCTTCATCTCCATATTTATCTGCACACTGCTTAATGTGAGTGCGCAGGTTACGAATTAGCTGCTCATGATCAACCACCAAGCGAGCGACCATTTCATTTGCGTTTGGTAAATCACCGGGGTGCTCACGCAGAGTGGCATGCTTAAGGAATCCTTCTGCTGTTCCGACAGGGTAACCGCCCAGGGCACGTACACGCTCAGCATAGGCGTCTATATTCTCAGAGATTGCCTCGTAGTGCTCTTCCCAAAGCTGATGTAGCGTACGGAACTGTGGGCCAACCACATCCCAGTGATACTTTTTCGTTTTGATGACAAGCAGATAGGCGTCTGACAGGTCTTGATTTAGTAGGTTTACAACGCCCTGACGTTGTTCTTCTGATAGTCCAATATTAAGGGGTCTCATATTTTTTGTTTTCGTCTACCCTTTTATTACACCAGAGATCAATTTGATGTTCATCTGTCGTAAGGTCGAGTTTTCTCAACGAGAACTCGACCTTACGACAGATGGATAAAGTCTAGAGCAAAGAACAAAACAAGACCATACCAAAAAGATTATCCAGCGACTAAATAGGCGCTAACATCTGTTTGGTGATGGCGCAAACGCTTTAGAGCCTCTCGCTCAAGCTGTCGTACGCGCTCTCGGCTAATGCCCATCTGTTCACCCACTTTGACTAGGGTTAAATGGGTGCCAGTACCTAACCCGTAGCGGAGGGTAATCACCTTACGCTGCTGGGGTGAAAGATAGGTCATGAGCTTCCATAAGTCTTCTTTCAAAGATGTCTGAGTTGTATACTCCTGAGGAGTTATACTGTCATCTTCAATTAGGTCTCCTAGATCGCTGTTTTCATTGTCACCGATACGTAGATCTAATGAGAGCGGCTGGCGGCCTTGCTGGAGCAGATTGCGAATCTCTTGAGGTTTTAGTGATAGTGCTTCGGCTAGCTCGGCAACAGTGGCAGGTCTCTTTAGTTTTTGAGATAGCTGGCGCTGCTTTTTGCGAAGCTTAGTGAGTTTCTCATTAATGTGAATGGGTAAACGAATTGTGCGACTTTTTTCTGCGATCGCACGCGTCATTGCCTGACGAATCCACCAGTAAGCATACGTAGAAAACCGATATCCTTTACCGGGGTCAAACTTCTCCACACCGCGCTGTAGTCCGATAGCGCCCTCTTGTACCAGGTCCATCAGTTCTAGACCGTGCTTAAGATACTTTTTAGCAATGGAGACAACTAAACGTAGGTTGGCCTGAACCATCTTATTTTTAGCTCTCTGGCCAGCTCTAATGCTCTGCTCTAACTCAGCCACCGACAGATTAGCCGCTTTAGCCCACTCCTCTTGGCTGGGCCCATGACCCAGGGTTTCCTTAAGGTCCGCCTTTACGGTCTCCAGCTGCATCAGGTGCTGCACTGCCCTACCTAGAGTGACTTCTTCCTCACGAGCCAGTAGGGGCGTGCGACCGATTTCTTGCAGATAAATGTTAATGGAGTCCGTAGACATAGAAGGAGTTGCCATAGATCTAAGCCTTATTGTAATGAAAGCGGAATACGCGAGTCAGAAACCTCAGCTACTGAGCACAAGCCCATTTAAGGGGGTCGCGCGAATAAACCAATTTGAATGTTGCTGATTATTACAGTTACACAGATTTGATAAATCCATCTAAAGGAATAGGTTTTACTACTAGCCTGGTAAATATTAGAGCTTGCTGATGAGAATTTCGTTGATGCTAATGACACTCCGGAGCCAGATAAGTCTGAACCAGACGCTGAGACAGAGTCTTTTCTACTAGAGGAAGAATGAGAAACAACGACCTCATCAGCAACAAACCGCACAACGTGTTTTTACAAAAAATATCTATCCACAGACAGATAGGGATGGTGTCATCAGCTGCTATCTTCGCTATATAAACATGGTATAGTGATAGGCATAACGAGTTAGATATCACTTGCTAAAAATAATTGGCTGTGTTGAGATTAGTGCTGCTTCAGGGTTAGCAACTGCAGCCGGTAGCTACGATACGAAAACCGCCAGCTACGCTGCAAGCCGCCTGTGCTCTTATAGGTATAGAGTTTCAGACCTGATCACCAGGCAGCAATGGGCTAAATCAGGTGGGCGGACTTAAAACAGCCCCTGATACGATTAATCACCTCGAAAACAATTTAAATGAGTTTAAATAGTAGAGAACCCTTTCAAGGGGCCGTATATAACCCGGCGTACCCTGGTGAGCTAGAAGCGATTTTTCGCAATGACTACAGTGATGACGGTCTGCTGCATCAGCTACTGCCGGTACTGGGTAGTTTGTTGAAATGTGACTGTTGCTTTCTTTACCTTCGCCATCCCCATCGTCACCACAGCAGAGTTACTCACTATTGGGCAGCGTCGGACCGATATCCTAGTTTAGTTGAGGCAAACTGGCACCCAGAGTCAAAACAGCTGCTGGAAAGTCCATTATTTTCAGCTGCGATCGCAGCTGAAAATTCAGTATTTATTGATAATGTTGAAGCTGAATATACGGGCCTAAGAGAAATGGATTCCCTGGTGCGAGAAGAGTATTCTCTAGCCCAGGGCCATGTCTTAAAAGAAAACCATCTTTGGGGAGTAATACGTGTTTGCGTTTTTGAGCGTTCCCGCACCTGGATGCAGTTTGATCGATCGTTAGTTATGCATTCTGTTCAACGGTTGCTTCCCAGTGTAATTAACTACGTTGAGGCCGCCTCTCCATAAGCACACGAAGCCGATTAAGCATTCAATTTACAGGCGGCAAACTCATTTTTACGACACGACCTCTCCAAAGGCTCTTTAGGTGCCAACGATAAACTGCATTGAATTTCGAGCTTTGTCAATGCCCTGATTAGAAGACTGTTCTTAAATTGCCGATGGCGCCCTCCGTCTTCGGTCAGCAGCCTTGCAGACGCCTCTGCTCTGTCCGTTTAAGCTGAAGCCTACTGTTTTCTGTAGATATCTCTATCGGCAGAACGAGCAAAATATGTTTACATTAATTTATGGTTTCCATAGATTTTGGTTGCATATCAATTGCATCCCACGTAAAGGGCACTGACGCTTATACATGCTGTTCGATCCATCTCTTCTGATTTCTCAAGGGTTTCTGACCACGTTTGGTACAGAGGTTGCCATCCGCCATCGACATCGAGTGCCACGCGATCGCGCCATGTTGGTGGTTAGCAATCACCGTAGTTTTTTAGATGCACCACTCGTTATGACGGCGCTAGGGTGTCCGGTCCGGTTTGCCTGTCACCACTACATGAGTCAGGTGCCGGTGCTTAAAGATTTGATTTCCGCCATGGGCTGTTTTCCATTAGATGCCCCAGGTAACAGACACCAGAGCTTTTTTCAAACAGCCACTGAGGCTCTTGGGCAAAAACAGCCTGTCGGCATCTTTCCAGAAGGGGCTCAGCCTATGGTGCAAACCACACAGCCCGATCAAATGACCCGGTTTCATCGAGGCTTTGCCCATCTAGCGCTACGGGCACAAATCAAAAATCTAACCATTTTACCTGTCTCGATTTCGCCCCTTGATGAAAGCGTTAGACCTACGTTGCCACTAAAGCTTTTTAGCCTATTTGACCCGTCTGAACCCCTGTTTGACCAGGCAGGGTGGCATCCTGCAGTGCACTACCAGCGGGTAACCCTATCAATTGGTAACCCGATTCAGGTAACCGATGACCACAGAGAAGAGTATCAGGGTAAGCAGGCAGGGCGCTTGGCCAGAGAGTTAACCCACTCCTGCTATGCTGAAATCTCTCAGCTACTTCAGGCAGGCTTCTCTTAATGGTTGCACGATGCTGACTCAACCTATGCGTCTTTTAGACACGGCTGCAGAACGGCCAGATTTACCATTTCTAGTTTTTTTACCTGGCATGGACGGTAGCGATTTGTCACTGCGGCAGCAGTCAGACGAGCTTAAGAATTGGTTTGATGCCCGCTGCTTTTGCATCCCAGAAAATGACATGACAGACTGGGCAGGGTTAGTCACTCACTTGATTGAGCTAGTCTCTTTAGAAAAAAAATCCCGCCCTCATCGTTTGATCTATTTGTGTGGTGAGTCGTTTGGCGCATGTTTAGCCTTGAAAGCAATTAGCTGTGCGCCAACCCTGTTTGACCGGTTGATTTTGCTCAACCCCGCCTCTTCGTTTAAACAACAGTTCTGGAGCCCCTTTAGTCCCACAGTCGTCAAGTGGATGCCTGGCTATGAACTGGGGGCCTTTGGTTTGCTCCCCTTTTTTTTCCTGTTTTTTTTAATCTGTTGTGTGCTGCCGCTACTTGTACTGGGCAGTTTATATTTGAGGGGCGCTGCCGCTACGAGAAATGGGCAGTATAAAAAGCGGGGG
>ERZ1740070.512-NODE-512-length-26472-cov-10.170193_pt1 | contig 26472 bp, 19 predicted proteins | sample MGYA00581734_ERZ1740070 | MGnify/ENA primary metagenome ERZ1740070 (study PRJEB43018, sample SAMN04849744) | marine metagenome | isolation source: floating plastic debris | place: Pacific Ocean | collected 2008-09-01 | study: EMG produced TPA metagenomics...
TGCCCGCGAGCAGCGCGATCGGCTGGGCGGTGGCGATGCCGACCGCGTGTAAGCGAGACGCGGTCCGCCACGCCCGGGCCATGGGCGTCAGCCCCAGCAGCGCGCGGAGTGTGCCCTTCAGGCCCGGTAGCCGGCGGATTTTGACGACGATCGCGCCGGCAACAGATGTCGTCCCCGCGACGACAAGGCCAGCCTCGGACTGCTTGAGCACGCGTTGGTCGGCAAGCGTCGTGATCGTGGTGGGCCAGTGGACCTGTGAGTCGGCCTGCCGCCGGCATCGGGCGTCGGTGGGGATGCCTGCTGGGATGGTCGGTGGGCGATCCACGCTCCGAGCCTAGCGGCGCGTTGACACGCCGGGCCCGGCGGGCGATCGTGGCGGGCCCGACGGTCTCGGTCGTCGCCCCTTCCGAAACACGAAATGCCCATCCAAGACGCACAAGAGATTCTGGCTGGCATCGATCTGCCCCCCGCGCAGCGCGCCCACGACGCGCCGGGCGACATCGCGCCGCTGAGCGTCGCGATCGTGTGCAAGAACAACGAGGCGACCATCGGCCGAACGCTCGAGAGCGTGCGCGGGCTGGCAGCCGAGATCGTCGCGGTCGACTCGGGCTCGACCGACCGGACGCTCGACCTGCTCGAGGCTGCGGGTGCCCGGATCATCCGAACCGATTGGCGCGGCTACATCGGGACGAAGCGTCTCGCGCTGGCCGCGTGCACGGGCGACTGGGTGCTCGGGCTCGATTCGGACGAGTCGCTCGAGCCGGCCCTGCGCGACGCGATCCACGACGTGCTGCGCGAGAATCGCAGCGAAATTGTCGGCGTGAAGATGAACCGCAAGGTCTTCTACATGGGCCGATTTCTCGAGCACGCGTGGCAGCCCGAGTGGCGGCTTCGGCTCGTGCGGCGCGAGCGGGCGGAGTACGGCGGGCGCGAGCCGCACGACGCGATGCTCGTCACGCCCGGACCGGGGCGCAAGATCACGATCGCCGGCGACATGCGGCATGACTCCTTTGAAACGATCGCCAAGCACCTGAGCACGCAGGCGGGGCACGCACGCGACGGCGCGATGGCGATGTTCAGCGAGGGCAAGCGGGGCAGCTACCTCCGCCTGATGTTCAGCCCGCCCTGGGCGATGGTCCGGCAGTTGGTCTTGAAGTGCGCTTGGCGCGACGGCTGGCGGGGCTGGATGGCCGCAGCGAGCACGGCCGCGGGCACGCTCATGAAGCACACCGTGCTCATCGAGCTGACCCGCACCGAGCATCGCGACCGCGATGCGGGCGACACGGGCGGCGTCTGAGCACGCAAATCGGGCCCAGCACGCGGGTTGTGGCGAGATTCGCACCCGGATGTCTTGTGTTTGATTGCATAGACTTGGGCACTGGTGTTCCTCCGGCGGGCTCTCCGCTCCGAGGACGCGCCGCGTTGCTCGCGGCCCACGCCACCACGCTTAGCCCTCCTTGCGAGTATCTGCATGCCCGATGATCTGACCGCCGCGAATGCCGCCGGCGACGCCCCGCGCGAAACCGCTTCCGACAACGCAACCGACCACAACGCCAATCAGGGCTCGGAAACCGGCGAGCCGACCAAGAAGAAGCGCCGCCGCCGCCGCCGTCGCAAGCCCGCGGGCGAGGGTGCCGAGGCGACGACGCAGACCGAGTCTTCGAGCGAAGCGGGCGAGGCCGGTGAGTCATCGGACGAGCCCCGCAGCAGCGATGGCGATGACGCTCCCAAGAAGAAGCGCCGCCGTCGTCGCAGTGGCGATGGCGATGACCGCGGCGAGCGCCGTGATGGGCGGGGCAGTGGTCGTGGCGATCGCGATGGCAGTCGTCGTGAGGGCCGGGGCGGCCGAGACGGCGGGCGCGAGCGCCCGGCACCGGGCGACACCGTGAACATCGATCTCGACGACGCGCCCGTCGACACCAGCGGCTCTGGCCTCGGCGATGTCGATCTCGACAGCGACGTATTCGACCAGTCCATTCTCTTCAAGGACATGGGCCTCCGCCCCGAGGTCGTCCAAGGGCTTGAGGAGAACGGCTACACGAAGCCGACGAGCATCCAGGCGAAGCTCATCCCCGCGGCCCTGACCGGCAAGGACGTGCTGGGCCAGGCCCGCACGGGCACCGGCAAGACCGCGAGCTTCGGCGTGCCGCTCTTGCACATGTGCACGCCGGGCGATTCGTTCCAAGCCCTCGTGCTCGCACCCACACGTGAGCTCGCGGTGCAGATCGCACAGGAAATCAAGCGTCTGGGCAAGCACACGGGCCTAACCGTGTGCCCGGTCTACGGCGGGTCGAAGATGAACCAGCAGATCGACGCGCTCGAGGCCGGGCCCGAGATCGTGGTCGGCACCCCGGGGCGCGTGCAGGACATGATCGAGCGAGGCCACTTGCGGGCCGAGCGGATCAAGTTTGCCCTGCTCGACGAGGTCGATCGCATGTTCGACATCGGCTTCCGCGACGACATCCGCCGCATCCTCCGCCTGTGCCCGCCCGAGCGGCAGACCATCTTCGTCTCAGCGACGATCAGCCCCGAGATCGAGGACCTCGCCCGGCGTCACATGAAGGACCCGGAGAAGATCGTCACGTCCAGCGGCTCGCTGACCGTGAGCCTCGTCGAGCAGTTCCACGTCTCGGTCGACGGCTGGGACAAGCGCCGCCTGCTCCGCCACATCCTCAAGCACGAGGAGCCCGCGCTCACGCTCGTCTTCTGTCGCCTCAAGCGCACGGTCGACGAGATGGCGCGCTACCTGACGGACAAGGGCATCGAGAGCTTCGCGATCCACGGCGACCTGCCGCAGTCCAAGCGCGAGCGCATCGTCAAGCAGCTCAAGGCGGGCAAGCTCGAGGTGCTCGTCGCGAGTGATCTCGCGGCCCGCGGCCTGGACGTCGGCGGCATCTCGCACGTGATCAACTACGACCTGCCCGACGATCCCGAGGTGTACGTCCACCGCATCGGTCGCACCGCGCGCATCGGCCGCAAGGGCATCGCGTGGAGCTTCGTGACCCAGGAAGACGGACCGATCCTCACCGAGATCGAGGTGCTGATCGACAAGGAAATCCCGCACAAGGTCTTCGAGGACTTCGAGCGTCGCCCGAAGCCCGATGGCTGGAAGCCGCCTTCGCGCGGCGGGCGTCCGGTGCATGTCGTGGAGAATATCCCCGACAAGCCCAAGAACCGCTTCGCCGAGCTCGACCCCGACGCGCTCAAGGAGCAGGTCGACGCGAGCAAGTTCCCCGGCGGGGTCATTCCCAGCAAGATGCCGCCCAAGCGTATGAACGGGCGCGTGCGGACAAACCGTCGATGAGCGCCGTTGGTGCGGAGCAGTCGGACGCAGTGCGGTATGCGCTCGAGCTTGCCGACCTGCCCACCGCTGCCGGCCGCGAGCAGCGCGTGGTCGCCTGGATCGAGCGGTGGGTCGCCGAGCGAGCGGGTCTGTCGCTCACGCGCGACGGACACGGCAATCTCACCGTTGCGATCAAGGGCGCCCCAACAGATCGGCCGCCAGTCTATCTCACGGCGCACTTGGATCATCCGGCGTTCGTCGTTGACCGCGTGATCGGGCCGGGCACCGTCGAGCTCGCCTTCCGCGGCGGCGTCATGGATCGCTACTTCGACAACGCCCGCGTCGAGCTGCACCCCGCCAATGGTGAGCCCGTCGAGGGTGTGCTGGTGGAGCGTGATGGGCCGCAGGAACCCTTCAAGCGGTTCGTGTGCGAGCTCGATGATGAAGCGCCCGGCGCAACAGTCGGCGATGTGGCGCGGTGGGCACTGCCCGCAGGCGCAGTCGAAGATGGCATGTTGCGCGTGTCGATCTGCGACGACCTCGCCGCCGCCGCCGCGGCGCTCGCTGCAATGGACAACGTGCTCGCAAAGCACGCCGCGGGAGAGCGCGTCGAGGACTTGCGATTGTTGTTCACGCGCGCCGAGGAGGTCGGCTTCATCGGTGCGATCGGCGCGACAACCAACGACTCGATCCCGCGCGACGCCCGGCTGATCTGCCTCGAGAACAGCCGAGCGAGCGACGACGCCCCCATCGGCGGCGGCCCCATCGTGCGCGTGGGCGATCGCATCAGCACGTTCAGCCCCGCGCTGACCGCGGCGATCGCGAAGCGAGCCGAGGAAGTGTTCGGCGGGCCCGCGACGCCGCGCGCGACGCAGACCGCAGCAGATGCTGGCGCGTGGCAACGCAAGCTCATGGCGGGCGGTGCGTGCGAGGCAAGCGTGTTCTGTGCGCACGGCTACGAGGCAACGTGCGTCTGCCTGCCGCTGGGCAACTACCACAACATGGGCGAGCTCGACGCGGTGCAGGCCGGCGCGTTCGACGGCACGCCGCCGCTTATGCGCGAGGAAGTCGCGGTTGCCGATCTCGAGGGCATGGTCGCGCTGCTCGCCGCGTGCGGCACATCGCTGCCCGCGGGCGGCGGCTTCAACGACCGGCTCGCGAAGCTCTGGACCGATCTGTCCAGCGTGCTCGATTAATCGCGTTTGCGTTTCTGGCCCGGGATCAGATCGCCCAGGCCCTTGCCCACATCATCGAGGATCGAGCCGGGCGTCTTGAGCAGCGCGTCGGGTGCGCTCTTCAGGAAGAGTCCGACATCGGGTGCGGGAGCGCCGGGCTTGCTGAGCGGGCCCTTGATGCGGAAGGGCAGCATGGTCAGCCGCTCGAAGGTGCCGACTTGCCGACCGAGCGCCGAGAGCACGCCCGTGTTGAATGCGCCGGCCATGTCCTCGCTCGCGGCGCCGAACGGCACCCACGCGATCAGATCGAGCTGCTGCCCGACCAAGTCAACAGTGCCCTGCATCTCGATGGTGTACTCGCCAATCGGCAGCGGGTAGCGGTCGTAGGTGATGACGCCGTTGTTGATGTTGAGCTGCAACGGCTCGAGGTTCTGGCCGAGGGCACCTTCGGTGTTGTTGCTTGTCGCCGAGAGGATCTTTCGGAACGCAGAGTCGGTCTGGAATTGCAACACGCCCGGATCGATGTTAACCACGCCGTTGAGCTTCGCAAGGTCGCCATCGGTGGGCACCTCGAGCGTTGGTGCGGTGATAACCGCCGGCTCGTCCTGCGGCGTCTTGACGAACTTCGCAGCGATCGGCATGCCCTGGATCAATCGGCCAGAGAGTGCCTCAACGATCTGCGTGAGGCGGATATCGGTCGAGCCGTCGGTCACGAACACGCCGTCTCGTACCTGCCCGGCGATCGTTGCCGATGATCGTTCGCTTCGCATGCGCATGTCGAGCGTGCCGCTAGTGCGTGACAGGTCGTCGGCGTTGATGCGGAGTGACACGAGCGGGCCGAGCGTGTCGACAAGCAGGCCGTTTTGATTTGCGAACGCGTCGACGACCGCTGTTGGGAACCCGGGCACGCGGCCCTTGAGATCAACGACCGCGGTGTCGGCATCGAACGCACCGCGTGCGTCGGCGTACCGTGCGAGCGTGCCGTTGAGCCGCACGCGTGCTTCCTCGCCCGTGCCGTTGGCGTCTGTCATCGCAACGCCAAAGTCGATGCGTTCGCTCGTGTCCTTGGGCGTGCTTGCCTTGGCGACGAAGTCGCGGAACCGAGCTGGCGTGCCGTTGCCCGCGGCGATCTCGATCGCCGGCGCGGTGATCTCGCTGTTGAGCGCGAAGATGCCCGGCTTCAGCGGGCCGTTGCCGCTGATGCCAATCGCGAGCGTGCTCACACTCGCGTCGAACGATGTTGCGGCTGCGAACTTCGGCGCGTCCGCTTCGGTTGTGCCCGGCGCAGTGCCGAGCAGGAACTCGCTCGCCCACGCCGCGGGCATGTTCCATGACACACCAAGCGGCTCGGTCAGGTCGGCGCGAGCCGTGCGCACCCAGAGCTTCGCGGGCGAGGTTGTCTTGAGGTTGGGGCTGTCGATGGTCGCGTTGATAACGAGCGGCGCTCGCTTGCCCGTCTCGGCGTTGGCGCGGGTGGGGTCGATGGTGCTATCGAGCGTGAGTGTGGTCGTGCCGCCGAGTGCGCCCGAGACGAGTCGCGGCGTGCCGACGAGCGCGTCTGCCAGGGTTGGGTCGAGCGAGCCGATCGCCAGGTTGCCAGTGATCGGCGCGACGGGCGCCGATGCCCGCAGCTGCGTGCCGCCGCCGCCGACGAGCGAGGCGAGCGTCGAGCCGCCGCGGCCGAGCACCTTGCCCCGCAAAGCGACGGTCGCCGGATGAGAACCCGTCTCGGCGAGCACGCCGGCGAGCTTCGCCTCACCCACGAGTGTTATGTTCTCGAGGGTGACCGGCCCGAGATCAAGCGGGGGCGAACCGGCCGCGGGATCGCCCGCGATCGTGAGCGGCGTCGTGCTCGCGTCGAGCGCTGCTGTTGCCTTCACGCTCTGCTCGCCAAGCGCAGCGATGTCGGGCACGCGGCTCTCGGTGAGCGGAATGGTGAACGGTTCGATATCCACGCGTGCGGTCGCAGGCCCTGCAAGTGCGGGATTAGACTCGAACGCCGAAGTCGCGCCAGCGGCAAACGTGTCGAGCAGCGTCGAGAACGCGGCGGGCTGGAGGGTGAGCGTTGCGGTCGTTGGCTTGACCTCGATCGATCGCTGTGTGAGCACCGAAGCGTGGTCGACTGTGAGGCCGTCGGAACGAACGGCAAGCGTCGCGTCGAGCGGCCACGACTGGCCCTCCTCGCGCGGCTGCGACTGGAACGTGAGGTCGACCGTGTCGCCCACGGGCTGCCGCGTGAGCTGGGTGAGTCGGACGGGATTGCCGGCCGCGTCGGTGAGCTCTGTTGGCACCAGCCGCACGAGCGATGTCGGCACGCCGCGGGCGCGGATCGTGCCAACAGGCGCAGCCGACATCGCGTTAATCTCAAGGCCGCCGTCGGCGGCTGCGCCGAGCAACCCAGCGAGGCGCATCTGGCCATCAGCGGTGAACGACTGGTTTCCGAACGCCATGTCGCCGGCGAATTGCATGCGCGGGTCACCCTTGAGCGGCAGCGTCGCGTTGAAGTCGAATGACCGGATCGCGAGCGCGGGGATCGCCTCGCCCGCTGCGGTCCGCCGCTCCTCGCGCAGGCGTGCGCTCATATTGCTCGCGCGAACCGCGACCTTCGCGCGGGCCTCGCCGAGCCTGGCTTTGAGCGTGTCGTCGATCGGCACGACCAGGTCGGTGATGCTCGCCTCAAGCTCGCCCGTGGGCGCGATGTCGAGGCCGCTGGCAAATGCGCCCGCAAGTCGGCCGGCCGACGCGGTGGTGAGCGTCACGCCCGCGTCGCGCGTGCGCAGCGCACCGCGATCGAGCGCGAGAGGCGCGCTCAGCTCGAGCGACTCGGCGTTCACCTTTAGATCCAGCGTTGCGGCGGGAAGCGACCCCGCGGCCGCAGCCTCGGATGTCTTGGCAACAAGCGACGCGTCGAGCGTCGGCCCGATGTCGCGCGGCAGGTTCAGACCCGTGCCCGCGACCAACGGCTGCAACATCGGTGTCGCGAAGCCGACGAGATCCACACGACCATCGGCACGCCCCGGCACGCTGGCGAACGCGCCGTCGGCGTCGAGTAACTGCGCGATGGTCAGGTCGGCGGTGAGTGTGCCCAGCGCCGCGCCATCGCCCTTGGCCCGGGCTTCGGTCGTGAGGCGCACCGGCTCGGCGAGGTCTGCCGCGGCGAGCGTGAGCGTGATCGGCGCGACGCGGAAGGGCGTGCGCGATCCCGACGTCGCGGGCACGAGCGATCCCGCGACGGGACCGGTCTTCAAGCCGAGCACCGCGCCCGTGCCGCGGAGGTCGCCGGATGTGATTGTGTCGATCGGCGCGACGAGGTCGGTCAGCGTTACGGTTGCCCAGCCGGGGGTGTCGATCTCGGCTTGCTGGTCGGCGAGCGCGCGTGCGAGGGTCGGGCCGAGTGATCGGAGCGTGAGCGTGATGCCCTCGCCCGTGGTGCGCACGACCGCGTTGCGGGCTTCGAGCGCGCCGGCCGCTTGCAGGTTCTCGGCCGAAGCGCTGAGCGTGATGTCCACGTCGGGGATCGAGCCCGAGCCGCCATCGACGGTCTTCGCAGCCAGCTCGACATCGAGCGTCGGCCCGAGATCGCGCACGAGATCAAGGCCCGCGGCGTCGGCGAAGGGCTGGGCGATCGCGGTCGCGAGCGAGCGGATTGCGAATGTTGCATCGAGCGACGCGTTCGCGGGATCATCGCGGAGCGTGCCGTCATCGGCGAGCAGGTTGGTGAGCGTCGCGTCGAGGTTGATGGTGCCCGCGGGCGTGCCGCCGAGCGTGGCGCTGGGCGATGCGGCCAGACGCAGGCCGTCGCGCAGTGCATCGCTCGAGAGGGTCGCGCTGATCGGGCCGAAGGTGAACGCGTCACGCCTCGAGCCGCCCGGCATCGGCACGTCGGTCCGTCCGGTGACTTGCTCGGCGCCGAGTGTGAGCATGATCGCCGCATCGGCAAGATCGAGCGTGTCGACGGAGATCGCCGCGAGGTTCGCGGGCAACGGCACGCGGAGGTTCGAGAGCGTCAGCGTCGTGACGGGCAGCGCGTCCAGGCCTGGCTGATCGGCAGCGGTGAGCAACTGAGCGCGAAGGTCGGGGGCGAAGGCCGCGAGCTGTTGGGTTTGTGCGGTGATCGTGGCGGGGCGGTCGAGCGTGAGGACGCTGTCCTTGATGCGCAGTGCCGCGTCGGCGGTGATCGATTCGGCCTTGGCGTTCACCGTCGCGGCGAGGTTATCGAAGGTGCCCTGCGCGGTAAGCGTCGCATCGGCACTCGGCCCCATTGCTTCGGCGAGGAGGCCGCCTTGGCCGAGCAGTGCGTCGAGCACATCGGTGGCGATGCCCGCGGCGCTCGCGGTCGCGTCGATCGAGGCACCGGCCGTGTCGATCACGCCGCTCGAGCTCACGAGCCTGGTGATGGTCGCGTCGATATCGAGAGCGCCGGAAGCCTCGGCACTCGCGTCGAGCGTGTCGAGTGACGACGCCCGAACGATCGGTGCTGTGAGTGTGAGCGTGATGGGGTCGTCGGTCGAGATGTTGGTCGTGCCGTCGATGTCGGGCAGGGCGACGGCCGTGCCCGACGCCTCGTCGAGATAGCGGATGTTGAGGCTGTCGAGCACGAGTGTCGCTTGGATGCCGCCGGGCAGCGCGGGTGCGCTTGCGGGTTGGCCGCCGGCGCCCCTGCTGGTCGTCTTCGGCGCACCCGCGGGCTTCGCGCTGTCGATCGGCGCGAGATTGAGCGTGCCGTCGACGCTGCGCACGGCCGTGGCGTCGCCCGTGATCGTGATCGTTCCAAGGTCGCGGCTCGCGATGATGCCGAGCAGGCCCGCGCTGACATCGACGGTGACATTCGCCGCCTCGCGGCCGTCGCGATCGGTGAGCACGAGCGACTCGACGCGCTGGTTGCCCGTCCATGAGAGCGACACGTTGCCGACCTCGCCGGTCGTGCCGGTGGCCTTGCCGGCCTGCTTCGCAATCGTGCCTGCTGCGACGCCCGAGAGCAGCGCGGGCAGAAGCGCGATGAGCACGCCGGCGATGAGCACCAGCACGATCGCGACAATCAGGATGACCTTGAGCGCCCCGCCGCGTCGGCGTGCGTGCATGAAAGAGGGCTTGGCTGGCGATGCAGTCTTTGGGTTGCGCATGGCGTCAGCGTATCCGACCGACCCCGCGGCCCGGACACAACTGTGCAACGCCCGCGCACTATGAACGACGCACGAACCGTGCATGAAAAAAGCCCGCGGGTGCGGGCCAGGGGGTGCAAGAAGGGGGTGTGCGTCGATCAGCGGCGACGCCGGCAGGCAGCCAGCCCGGCCACGGCGAGCATCGCGATGCTGCCGGGCGTGGGCGTGAAGTACTCATCGATCTGGAAGCGGACCGAGTTCGCTGCGCCCGGCGCGATGTCTGGGCCGGTCCAGACGAGCAGCTTGGTGATCTTGATCGTCAGGGGCAGGTCCTGCGGGAAGATCGGGTCGAAGAAGAACCAGATGTCCGGGCCCATGGTCATCGGGTTGAGCCCCGGCAGCGGGCCGCCGCCACCCGCGGCGCTGAACGTCTCGATCGTGCCGAACTCCCACTCCCAGTTGCCGCCGTCGGCGAAGTCGGTGTTGATTTCCTCGTGCCAATCGGTGATCGGGTTGGGGAACGCGGTGTTCGGCAGGATGGTGATCCACTCGCACAACTCGAAGGTGTTGCCGGCCTGCACGCCGCTGTTGTTCACGTCGAGGATGAAATCCTTCGTCCAGTACGGCGCGGTCGGGTCGGGGAAGACCTCGATCGGGGCGCTGGCGCTGCCGATCTCCCAGGTCGGCCCGGACGTGCTGCCCGAAACGCCGGTGAATGGGCCGGTCGGGGGCGTGCCGCCAACGCCGATTCCCCCGCCGCCGACACCCGCGAACGCGAGTGATGTCATGAGTGCGACCCCACTTGAAGCAATGATCCGCATGATGTTGAGTCCTCTCACCCCAAGAAATCACGCCGAGACGTACTCGTGCAAGGCGTGTGGGGTAATCACTATGTTGCACCGTGAAATCGGCTTTGCCAGGCGATTGAGGCATGGTGTTACCGGACGCTCGGAGCGTGTTCGTAGGTCCGCGTGTGATCACATGACAACGCGGGGGCCCGAAGGCCCCCGCCGTTGAGGTGGAGCGAGTTTTCAGAAAGTCGGACTCTCCAAGAATCGACGTGGCGTTACGCCTCGTCGGCCTTGGCGATCTGCCACTCCTCGAGCTCGATCGGCGCCTGCCGACCGAAGATCGTGACGAGCACACGCACGAGGCCCTTCTCGGGGAGCAGCTCGTCGACCGAGCCCTCATAGCCCTCGAAGGGGCCTTCCTTGATGAGCACAGCCTCGCCCTTCTCGAAGGAGAGCTTGATGGAGGGCTCGTCGTCGGGCTTGCGGCTGTCGAGCAGCATCTTCTCGATCTCGTGGTCGTGCATGGGCGTCGGACGCCCGGCGGTGCCCACGAAATCGCCCACGCCCGTGGTCTCCTTGATGAGGAAGAACACGTCTTGGGGGATTCGGCCGTCGTCCTCAAGACGCATCTCGACGAAGACGTAGCCCGGGTAGAGCTTGGTCTCGGTGATCTTCTGCTTGCCGCCCTTGAAGGTCTTGGTCTTCTCGGTCGGCACCAGGATGCGGCCGACGAGGTGCTCCATCTTCTCGATCTGCACCTTGCGGAGCAGCGTCTCGCGGACGGAGTTTTCCTTGTTCGACGCGACGCGAAGGACGAACCAGTTCATGCCCTCGCGGCAGACGGGCTCATCGCCATCGATCAGGTCGCCACGCTCGTCGGGTCGGCCGTCGAGAGCGGGTGCTGCTGGGGCGGCCGCGGCTGGCTCGGCAGCCGGGGTCTCGGTCGGCGCGTCGGTGTGCGCGTCGGTGGGAACCTGCTCGGGCTGGATGTCGTTGGTCGATTCGGTCATGGGTATCGCCTCCATTGGGGCGTGTGGGTCGTGGGCGGGGGCGTGCGGAATCAGATGTCGACGACGCCGACGCCGCGGAAGATCGCCTGGAAGAACAGGTCGATCGCGAAGAGCAGTGCCGAGATCAGCACACTCGCTGCCACGACGCACCAGGTCGAGCCGACGATCTCTCGGCGGGTCGACCAGTTGACCTTCTTCATCTCGTTGTCGGTGTTGATCAGGAAGTCGACGGGACGGCGCTTCACGCCGACGTAGACGTAGATGATCACCGCGCCAAGGAGCAGGATGATGCCCGCCACGCCGCCCTGGAGGTAGACGCGGGGAAAGGCAAGGGCCTTGGCGATCGAGGCCCGGGGGATCGAGGCGCGGAAGTCGCTGGCCTCATCCGACGCGACCACGCGGGCAGCCTCGGTGGGGTCGCGGTCGGGCGCGGTGATGATGTCGCCGATGCGGAGGATCTTGCCCGCCGAGCCCTGCTGCTCCCATTGGACGGTGCCCGAGGCGACGCGGTCGCCCGCGAGATCGAGCAGGTCGACCGAGCTGTTGATCGGCACTTCACCCGTCGCCGAGGCGAGGGGCACGTCGTAACCGACGGTGGGGGGGTCGAAGCGGTTGGTCTGTTCGGCTGCCCAGAGTGCTGTCGCGAGTACGAGGACGCCCACGAAGCACGCGGTCATCACGCGAACCCAGTATCCCTGTCCCGGCTTGTAGATCGCGCCTGCCATGGTCGTTCCGGTCTCCCCGCCGTGGTGCTGCCGGTGTGGTCCCGACGCGGAGTGGGCGAGGGGCTCGGCTGGCGGTCTTCAGGGCCCGGCGCTGTTGCCGACGTGCGGCGAGGCGGCGGGCGGGTGTCGTTCAAGCACGGCGGGAAGGACTCGAACCCTCGACCGGTGGATTTGGAATCCACTGCTCTACCAACTGAGCTACCGCCGTATTGCGCGAGCCGCGATGCCAGCATGCTGCCGACGCTCGCGACCCAGCCACGAGTGGATTACTTGCGCTTGATCTTGTGCTCGGTGTGCCGGCGGAGGCGGGGGCAGTACTTCTTGAGCCCGTTCTCCTTAAGCTTCTCGGGCATGCCGCCCTTGACGTTCACCTGCGTTCGGTAGTTCAGGTCGCCCGTCTCGGTGCATTGGAGCCACACGTACTCGCGGGCCGCTGCTTTCTTCTTCGCCATTTCGACCTGCTCCTTTCCGCGGCGGTGCTTTGAAGGCGTTGCCGCGGGTCGGGTGCGCTGCACCCGGGTGGACTCGCTGATTGCTTGGATGCCCGGCCGAAGCCGGGACTTGGAAGCCCCACCAACCGCTTTCGAGGTCGGTGGGGGTGGAAATCAGTGGATCGAGTTGAGTACTCGATGATTACTCAATGATCTCGGTGACGGTGCCCGAGCCGATCGTCCGGCCGCCCTCGCGGACCGCGAAGCGGAGGCCGGCCTCCATGGCGACGGGCTTGCCCATCAGGTCGACCTCGACCTCGACGTTGTCGCCCGGCATGCACATCTCGGCGCCGCCGAGCAGGTTGACCGAGCCGGTCACGTCGGTGGTGCGGAAGTAGAACTGGGGGCGGTAGTTGCTGAAGAACGGGGTGTGACGGCCGCCCTCGTCCTTGCTCAGCACGTAGATCTGGGCCTTGAACTTGGTGTGGGGCTTGATCGAGCCCGGCTTGCAGATGACCTGCCCGCGGGTGATGTCGTCCTTCTCGATACCACGAACGAGGGCACCGACGTTGTCGCCGGCCTGGCCCTGATCGAGGGTCTTGTTGAACATCTCGACACCCGTGATGGTCGACGCGGTGGGCTCGTTGGTCAGGCCAACGATCTCGCAGGGATCACCGACCTTCATCACGCCACGCTCGATACGGCCGGTCGCGACGGTACCGCGACCCTTGATCGAGAAGACGTCCTCGACGGACATCAGGAAGGGCTTATCGACCTCACGCTCGGGCTCGGGGATGAAGTCATCGAGGGCCTTGAACAGCTCGTCGATGCCCTTGTTGGCCTCGTCGTCGGCGGGGTTCTCGATGGCGGCCTTGGCCGTCACGTGCACGATCGGGGTGTCGTCACCCGGGAAGTCGTACTTGCTGAGCAGCTCGCGGATCTCCATCTCGACGAGCTCGAGGAGCTCCTCGTCGTCCACGAGGTCCACCTTGTTCAGGGCGACGAGGATGTGGGGCACACCCACCTGGCGGGCCAGGAGCACGTGCTCGCGGGTCTGGGGCATGGGGCCCGAGTCCGCGGCGACCACGAGGATTGCGCCGTCCATCTGGGCGGCGCCGGTGATCATGTTCTTGACGTAATCCGCGTGGCCCGGGCAGTCCACGTGGGCGTAGTGCCGGCCCTCGGTCTCGTACTCGACGTGCGACGAGTGGATCGTCACCGTCTTGGACGAGTCACGGACCGTACCACCCTTGGTGATCTCGGCGTAGCTCTTGGCCTCGCCGCCGTGGTTGGTTGCCGAACGGGCCGCCATCGCGGCTGTGAGAGTCGACTTGCCGTGGTCAATGTGACCGATCGTGCCGACGTTGACGTGGGGCTTAGTGCGCTCGAAGGTGCCCTTGGCCATGACGATTGACCTCCACCGGTTCGTCTTTGGGAGCGGTGCGGCCGCCGGCCGGTGCCCCAGGTGTGCCTCTGTGTGCTCTATTACAAGAGAGCACACATTCATGTACTTCAAAGCCGTCCCAAACACCGGGCGCAAACACGCCCATTGCCGCGACGGCCCGCCGACACCGTGTCGGCCGGTCCGAAGACCAGATTGTTCCTGCCCACCAGCACCCGATCCACGCGCAAGTCACGCACAAATCAGATGTTGCCTCCCGGAGGGCCCTAAGCCGCTGGTGGGATTTGAACCCACGACCTCACCCTTACCAAGGGTGCGCTCTACCACTGAGCTACAGCGGCAAAAACCCGCGCCACTCTTCGGACGCGGGCCGGAATGATAGGCCTCGCTGCAAGGGGGTCAACGCTTGCGGCACGCCTCGGCACGAAGCCGGCGCACCCCGCAAGTTCTGGCGATGAGTCAGTTGCTCGGCAAGTTCTGGTTCGCGCTGCGAATTCGTGCTTGGCGATCGCTGGGGCGTGCCGTACATTGCCCGAATGTGCCGCATTATCTTTTTCACAGCCGTCTTGTGCATGGCCGGCGCACCCGCGGCAGCGCGCGAGCGGCTCGCGACGTGGGTTCAGGCCGAGCGCGCACGCATTCTCGCGCAGCTCGGGGACGACCGCGACGCCGCCGCGGCCGAGGCTCGCGCACGCGAGGTGTTGGAAGTCGTTGCCCGCCACGCACGCGTATCCGACGACGACGCATGGCGTGAGGCCGCCGCCATCGCTCGCCTTACAAACCAGCTCGTCGAGCTCGACTCGGCCACGCGCGATGAAGTCATCTCGCTCCATCGCGCTGCGCCAGGTGTCGTGCGCACGCTCGCCTTTGAGCTCAGAGACCACGACGACGTGCCATCGGCCTACGCGCTGCTGCTTCTCCTCATTGAAGAGCACGGCACGAAGCAGATCGCCCGGTACGCCAACCTTGCCGCAGCGCTCTGCGTGGTGCACGACGCGGGCCCGGTCTCGCGACGCGTCAACGAGAACTCGGTCGTCGGCCCCGCTTCGCTTGCTCTGTTCGACTACCTCGTGTCGCACGACCGGGACACGCTGTGGGGCCTCGCGGGCACACCGCCGGGCATGCTGGTCTACGTAGTCGATGCCGCAGCCCCCGTGTCCGAGCTCCAGTGGGCGGTGGGCAAGCACCGCGGCGACCGCCAGATCGGCAAGCGGTACCACCAGATCAATTACGACACTCGCCACTACAAACAGGGCACGCCCAAGCGCTTGACCGAGGAGGGGTTCTCGCTGCCGAACATTGCGCGGTTCGGCGGCATCTGTGTCGATCAGGCCTACTACGCCGAGCACGCGGGCAAGTCGATCGGCGTGCCGACCGTGACGGTCACCTCCCGCAGCAGCACGGGCGGGCATTGCTGGGTCGGCTTTGTCGAACGCCGGGGCAGCAGCCTCCGCTGGAACTTCGAGGAAGGTCGATACGACGAGTATGAAGACCTCCGCGGGATGCTCGATGACCCCCAATCGGGCCAGCCCATCACGCCCGACGAGCTGGCCATTCGCCTCGCCTTCGACTCGGCGCCACGCGCCGAGCGCGAGCATGTCCAGGCGCTCGCCGACGCGGCCGCCTTTCTGCTCGACGCGGGCTCGCCTCCGGCCGCGCCCGAAAGCGTCTCGGGCCTGCTCCGCACGCCCCGCCCAAGCGGCGTCGAGGGCGCGCTCCTGCTCGCTCGCGGCGCACTCGGCGTGAATGCTGGTGCGCATAGCGCATGGGCACTCGCGCGCGAGGTCTTCGCCAGTGCGGAAGTCGGCGCGAGCGATCGTCGCGAGTGGACCAGCGCCGCGCTCACGATCGCGGGCCGCGAGAGTCCGTACTTTGCGCTAGACCAAATCCGAGCGATCATCGCGGGCACCCCGCGTGCGCAGGAGCGTGCCGAACTCTGGGCATGGGTCGCCAAGCGTCTCCGTGCCTGGCCGATGATCATCGCCGAGGCAAAGCTCAGCGAGGCCGAGGCGTGGGCCGACGCGGGCGACAAGCATCGCGCGTGGGTGACGTATGAGGCGATCCTGCGTGAGCATGTCGACGAGGGTCAGGCCGCGGTCGTCGCGTCGCTCGCGATGGCCCGGATGCTCGCCGCGTCGGGCCGAAGCGACCTCATCGATGGTGCCTTGGGCGACGCGTGGCGACGTATCTCGAGGCCCGCCCCGCGGCGCGTGAGTTCCGCGATGGGCTCGAATTGGTACCGCGTTGGCAGCGCGTACGCCACGGCGCTCGAGCGGGCCGGCCGCGATCGCGACGCCGAGAACGTTCGGCGGCAACTCGAATCGGTGGTGCGCGGCGAGCCCGCGGGCGGGGGCTGATCGCCCGGCTTCCAGGGTCGCGTCACTCCGCAGGCACGCACCGCCCCGTGGCCCACGCGCGCAGCTCGCCGATCTTCTCTTCCATCGTCACGCTCAACGGCGGGCTCGCGCGCGTGACCTCCGCGAGCATCGCCGTGTCGGGCTCTTTTCCGCTTGCGAAGGCGCGGTGCAGCGAGCCGAGCACCGCCTGCTCGATCTCCGCGCCGCTGTAGCCCGCGCTGGCCGCGACGAGCGCGTCGAGATCAAACTTCGCGACATCGCGTCCGCGCTTCTCGAGGTGCACGGTCCAGATCTGTCGGCGGGCAGCGTCGCCGGGCAGGTCGACGAAGAAGATCTCGTCGAACCGGCCCTTACGAATCAGCTCGGGCGGCAGCGCCGCGATGTCGTTGGCCGTTGCGACCAGAAACACCGGCTCGCGATGGTCTTGCATCCATGTGAGCAGCGCGCCGAACATGCGCTTCGACAATCCCCCATCGGTCGACTGCGCCGCGGCCGACGCGAACGCCTTCTCGATCTCGTCGATCCACAAAACCACCGGCGACATGCGCTCGGCCTGGTGGAGCGCATCGCGGAGCCGCTTCTCGCTCTCGCCGACGTACCTGTCGTACAAGCCGCCCGCGTCGAGCCGCAGCAGCGGCCGACGCCAGGCGGTCGCGATCGCCTTGGCGCACAAACTCTTGCCCGCGCCCTGCACGCCCAGCAGCAGCACACCCCTCGGCGGCGTGATGCCGAACGCCTCGGCGCTGTCATCGAAGCTGCGGGCGCGCTCTTCGAGCCAACGCTTGAGGTTCGCCATGCCACCGATCGAGTCCATGCTCGTCGGCGCGCGCACGAACTCCAGCGGCCCGCTGCTCGAGAGCAGCTCCCGCTTGCGCTCAACGAGCGCATCGACATCATCATCGGTCAGCGCCCGATCCAGCGCGACGACCTCGCCGACGAGCTGCCGCGCGTGCCGCCGGCTCAGGCCCGCGAGGTTGTCCACGAGCGCCCCCCACGCGCTCTTGCGCAGGTCGATGTTGAGCCCGCCGCCGTTCTGAAAGGAGCGGAGCGTCGACTTGGCGATCTGCTCGAGTTCTTCGCGATCGGGCATCGAGAGCTCGAAGGTCGACGCGTGCGTCACCAGGGGCAACGGCAGGTCACCCGCGGCATCGACGAGCACCAGGTGCCCGCCCATGAGCGAGACGTGCGTGAGGGCGTCGCGTGCAGCGCGCAGCGCCAGCGGGTCGGTGAGGTGCGCGAGCAGGTCGCACATGACGAAGACCGCCGCCTGCGGCAGGTTGCGGACCGCGGCGAGGGCCGCCTCGGGGCGGGCGGTCTGTTCGTCGGCCGGGCCGCTGGCGAGAGATGCGTCGCCCAGCCCGTCGGTCCGGGTCCAGCGGTAGCAGGGGAGTCGGGCCCCGTGGGCCGCGTCGAGCACGGCCTCCACCGCCTCGCCCTCCTCAGCGGTGTGGATCGTGACAAGCCGGTGGCCCGCCGAGAGCAGGTCGGACAGCCGTTGTGCGTCGGTGCGTGTTTCGCCCATGGGCGGAGAGACTATCCGACGCCGCGGATGCGATTCTCGACGCTTGTGACGGATCGCGCTGCACCCGCGCCTCGCTGGTCGGCGTATGGGGGTGGGTCATGCTTCGCGCGGCGTTCCGCCGTGTTTGGTCGGTTTTCGGACGTTTGCGCGTGGTGTGCTCCGCCCGCTGCGGGGTTGGTTCCGCGGCAGGGAAGACTTGCCCGGACCAGGCGGTTGAATTCGCCGACACTGACTTTCTCTCAGTCGCGTGCCTTCACGCAGAGGTTGCCGTTCCCCATGCACGATTCCACCAGCAACTCCCAACCGAAGACGGCTGCATCATGTGTCGCGGTGGCGCTCTCTTGCGGCTTAGCGCTTGCCCAACCTGTGCGCGAGCTTCCGACGGGCGACGCGTTCGTCATCGACCAACCCGCCGCGACCGCCTCGCGGGCGGCGCGGGTGACGTGGGGCTGGCAGGAGATGGGCCGTGCGGTCAACACCGAGCGCGGCTGGTGGATGTTGTCGCGCGTGATCGTGCGCACGGGTGCGGCAGAGGTCGACGCGGACGCGATCCGCGCCGCAGCGGCGAAGGCGGGCATCGCCGACGTCCGCGTTCGACGCGCCGCTCCCAAGGGCTGGCTCGTTGCGCGTGCGACCAGCGTTCAGGACGCCGTCCGTCTCGCCGAGGTGCTCGACGCGATGCCCGGCGTCGGCCGCGCAACCGTCGCAACGCAACGCCCCTGGTCGCTTCGCACGATTCCCAACGATCCGCTGCTGCCCAACCAGTGGTACCTGCGAAACACCGACCCCGCCGAGGCACTGGTTGACGCGAACGTCGACGCGGCATGGGCACAAGGGCTCACCGGCTCGGGCGTGCAGATCGGCATCGTCGAGGCCGGCTTCTCGCGCACGCACGAGGACCTCGCCCCCAACTTCCGCGCGGACCTCTCGCAAGCGCCAATCCAGTTCACGAGCCACGGCACATCCGTCGCGGGCGTCGCCGCGGCAAAGGGCGACAACGGCATCGGCATCTCGGGCGCCGCGCATCAGGCCGACCTCGCCGAGCTCTACTTCGGCACCGACGAAGAAACCGCCGCGGCGTTCCTCCACGCGATCGACCAGATCGACATCAAGAACAACTCCTTCGGCCCGCCCGACGACGGCACGGGGCACGTCGCGTCGCAGATCGAGCTCGACGCGCTCGAGCAGGCAACGCGTGATGGTCGCGGCGGCTTGGGCACCATCTTCGTCTGGGCTGCGGGCAACGGCGGCGAGGACGACGACCGCGGCGACTACGACCCCTACGCCTCAAGCCGATTCACGATCGCGGTCAACGCGATCGACGACGACGACAACCACGCCAACTACGCCGAGCCCTCGTCGGGCGTGCTTGTTGCGACGCACAGCTCGGGCGACCGCCGCGACCGCAACACGCCTGTGACCACCACCGGCGGAGAGAACGTGTACAACAGCAGCTTCGGCGGCACCAGCGCCGCCGCACCGCTCGCGTCGGGCGTGATCGCGCTGATGCTCGAGGCGAATCCGGCGCTCACATGGCGCGACGTGCAGCACGTGCTCGTCGAGTCGGCCCGGGTGGTCGACACCGCCAGCGAGGGTTGGACGACCAATGGTGCGGGCCGAATGGTGCACACGCACAACGGGTTCGGCGCGATCGATGCCGGTGCGGCGACCACGCTCGCCGCGACATGGTCGCCCGTCGCGCCCGCAACGAGCGAGACGGTCGAGGCCGAGTTTGGCGGGTCGATCCTGCTGCCCGACAACGACCAGCAGGCGACCGTGCGCACGATCGACGTGCCCGCGGGCATCACGCTCGAGCACGTCGAGCTGCAACTCGACATCGACAGCGGCTGGCAGGGCGACCTGCGCATCACCATGACCAGCCCCGCCGGCACCGTAAGCCGATTCGCCACGCCGAGGCTCGCCGACAACGGCAACAATTACTCGCAACGCTTCTTCACGAGCGTCCGCCAGTGGGGCGAGGACTCGGGCGGCACCTGGACCGTCGCGATCTCCGACGAGCAGGCCGACTTCACCACGACGTGGGCCGGGTTCACGCTCACGGTCCACGGCACAGCCGCCAGCCTCGCGTGCTCGCCGGCCGACCTGACGGGCCCCGAGGGCGGCGCGCCCGACGGCTCGATCACCCTTGCCGACTTCACGGCGTATCTCGGCACGTGGATGCAAGCCGACATCGCTGCGGACCTGACAACACGCGGTAGCGCCTCGGGCATTCCCGATGGCGCGGTCGATCTCTCGGACTTCTCGTATTACCTCACGCTTTGGTCCGCCGGCTGCCCGTGATCGCGGTCGGCGCTCTACCGTCTCGGCGTGAGCGAGCCCGCGACAATCCGACACCGCAGCGCCGGCCTCGGCCGAGTGCTTTCGCTTGTCGCCCGTGACATCAAGCTCGCCCACACCGTCTTCGCACTGCCCTTCGCGATGCTGGCGGTCTTCCTCGCGGGGCTCGCGCAGCGACCCGCCGTCGACATCGTGATCACGCTCGCGCTGGTGCTCATCTGCATGGTGCTCGCGCGGACGTGGGCGATGCTCGTCAACCGCCTTGCCGATCGCGAGTTTGATGCGGCCAACCCGCGCACCGCGAAACGTGTCGTGGCGTCGGGCGAGCTGTCCGTGCGTGATGCGGTCCGCGTGACGCTCGGGTGCGCCGCGTTGTTCACGGTCTTCGCTGCGGGCTTCGGCGTTGCCTTCGGCAACTGGTGGCCCGCGCTGCTCGCACTCCCGGTGCTCGCGTGGATCGCGGCGTACTCGTTTACCAAGCGCTTCACGGCGCTCTGCCACGTCTTCCTCGGCGGTGCGCTGGCAGCGAGCCCGCTGGCAGCCGCGATCGCCGTCGATCCCGCGACGCTCGCGACCGTGCCCGCGCTCTGGTGGATCGCTGGCATGGTCCTCTGCTGGGTCGCGGGCTTCGACGTGATCTACGCGCTGCAAGACCTCGACTTCGATCGACAGGCCGGCCTGCGGTCGATCCCGGCTGCGCTCGGCTGGCGGGGGTCGGCGTGGGTCAGTCGGGCCTTACACCTCGCTTCGATGGCGTCGCTGGTCATGGCGTGGCACAGCGAGCCACGCTTCGGCGCGGTCTTCGGCGCAGCGGTTGTCGTCGTGGGCTTCGTGCTCATCGCCGAGCACGTGGTGCTGGCGGTCCGTCGGGAGAAGGGGCTCGAAATGGCCTTCTTCACCCTCAACGGCGTGATCGCGTGCCTGCTCGGGGCGGCCGGCATCCTTGATGTCCTGACCTGATCAAATGCTCTAACGCATGTGTGAGCAATGGTTTGCGTGGTGTGCGTCGTGCGGCCCGATGGCGATTTGTTGCGTAATGCCTAAATCCCAACTTTCCTGATCTTTCACTCCGAGATCGGCTCGACAGGGATAAAGCGGATGCTATTCTCCGTTTCGCGGGCCGGGGTCCGCTCAAAAATGCCCCCGGAAGGGCGGCGTGTGCACCTTGTGCCGCGCCGCCTATTTCTTTCGACCCATTTCTTTCGATACGCCGGTTTCGAGTCCTTCCCCTCGCGCCCAACGCAACGTCGGCAGCGCACAATGCACGGACCCATGGACGACACGCCTTCCAACAACACGCCGCCGAACTCGTCTCCGGACACTCGGCCCGAGGGCTCGCCCGAGGAGCTGATCGAGGCGCAGGACACCTTCGTTGCCGCGTGGGGTCAGATGGCCGGCGCCTGGGGCATAAGCCGGACCATGGCCGAGATCCACGCGCTGCTGTTCATCGCCGCGGAACCCATGAGCGCCGACGACATCATGGACCGCCTCTCAATCAGCCGTGGTAACGCGAGCATGAGCCTGCGGTCGCTCGTCGAGTGGGGCATTGTCTCGCGCACGCATAAGCGCGGCGAGCGGCGTGAGTTCTTCGTCGCTGAGCAGGACATCTGGACCATGTTCCGCATGATCGTCCGCGAGCGCATCCGCCGCGAGGTCGACCCGCTGCTCACCAGCCTCTTCGAGATCCGCGACCTCACCGGCACGCGCTCGGGCCGATCAGGAGAGGATCAGCTCCGCGAACACAACGACCGCATCGACAGCCTGACCTCGTTCTTCCAGATCATCCAAGTCCTCGGCGAACGCTTCGCGAGCCCGTCGGGCGAGGGGCTCGACTCAGCAGCCAAGCTGCTGACCGACACGCTGCTGTCCGATGTGCAGAGCCAAACCAACGACGACGCCTAACGCCGAGCGGTCTATCTGCCTTCGCAGCGCGTGACTCAGCCGGACTTCTTGCCCAGCAGCAGGCCGACGACTGCGGCGATCACGACCACGCCGACGAGCCCGCCGATGACAGCCATGAGGTTGCCGCCGACGAAGTCGAGCAACGGCCCGCCGCCGCCGGTCATCGCGAGGACCATCACGGAAATCGCCGTGGCGAGCGTGACCGCTGCGCCGAGCGAGACGCCGCCCGCGATACCCGACCACGTGCCGTCATAGACCTCGAAGGCTGCGGGCACCATCGCCACGCCGCCGGCCGCCGCGACGCCCGAGACGTCGCTTTCTGCGCCGGTGGACTCGAAGAGGGCCGACGCCTCGCCGATCTCGCCTTCTTCGCCTGAGTCGTTTTGTGTGTCGCCGCCGCCGTAGAGGTCGTCGAGCAGGTCCGCGCCGAGCGAGGTGTCGTCGCTCTCGCGGGTGAGGTCGAGCAGTCCGGAGCCCGACGCGCCGGCGTCGGCCGCGAACTCGGGCGTGAAGTCCAGGCCCTCTGCGGTCTGGGTCTGTGCCGAGGGGTCGGCGTCGTCTTCATCGACATCGAAGATCGAGATGCCTGTGCCTTCGTTGGTCGGGGCATCGCTGCCGACGTTCCCGCCGCCCAGGTCGAGGCCGCTGAGGTCGCCCGCGAGCCCGGGCACCGAGCCGGATGCTTCCAGGCCGATGTCGAAGTCCGAGCCCTCCAGGTCGATCGCGCTGCCCGAGCCGCCCGCGGTGAGCGGGTCGAGCCCGGAGTCGCCGCCCGCGTCCGAGCCGCCGAGCCCGCTCCCGCCCAGGTCGACCGCCGAGTCGTCGAGGTTGAGCGGGATCATCGAACCCGATGCGCCCGCCGAATCGCCGAGGCCGTTGGAGGTATCGTCGTCGCCCGCGATCAGGTCGATCTGGTCGGTCTTGAAGACGAGGGCGTTGGAGGAGTCGCGAAACTCCTGGAGCTGCCCGCTCGAGGCCATGCCCTGCACCTCGTCGGTGCTCATGCCGAGCTTCGCAGCGGCTTCTTCCAGCGAGTAGAACATCTTGGCCATGACAGCATCTCCAACGTCTTCAGCCGATTCGGGTGGCGCCTCGCGCCCAAGGGGCACCACTGTAGCGTCCACAGCCCCGGGCACGCGCCGCGATTGCACCTCGCCGGGTTTGCCAATAGAGCAGTACGAGATCGCCCATCCCAGGGTTCCGCCCGAGCTGGCGGGCCTCCGCATCCTTCATATCACCGATCTGCACCAGCGGGGGCCCATCCGGCCCCGCTCGCCCCTGGCCCGCCTCCTCGCCCAACTGCCCGACCTCGCGGTCGATCTCGTGCTGCTCACGGGCGACTACCAGGACCACCCGGGCGATGAGCCGCACGCGGCCCGGGCCCTCGAAGCCCTCGCCTCAGCATGGTCGCCCCGCCTCGGCGCGTGGGGCATCTGGGGCAACCACGACACCGAGGCACTCGCCACGGCCCGACCCGCAGCTGGTCGCATCACATGGATGGCAGCCGCGTGTTGTCGGGTTGAAGGCGTGCCGTTGCGGATCATCGGCGCGTCGTATCCCGAGGATTGCGTTGCTGCTGCACTCGACGCGGGCGAGTCCGATGATTTCACGATCGCCTTGGTGCACTATCCCACCGAGGTGTACGCCGCCGAGGCGGTGGGGGCCGACATCGTGCTCGCGGGCCACACGCACGGCGGGCAGGTGCGCATCACCAAGAGACTCGCGCCGCACACCTCGTGCGATCTCGAAGCCGACGCCTCCGCGGGTGTGCTGCGATTGCGCGACACGCTGTGCTGCACGAGCCGAGGCCTCGGCACAACCTTGCTACCCCTGCGCATCAACTCGCCCGCGCAAGCGCCGATCTACACGCTCCGGCAAGGGCCGCTGGCAGGCACGCCATCGGATGTTGCAACACCGATCGTTCGATGGTGATGCCGCCGCTCAGGGCACCGGCCGAACGACACTCGCCGCCGCGTACAACCCCGCCACCCGCTCACGCGGCACCACGCGCGGGGAGTACCGATTGTTCATCGGCTGCAGCCGAATCAGCTCGGCGCCCGCGTCATCCTTCTCGAGATAGACGCGCTTGAACGTGGTTTCCTGATCCGGCTCGAGGCGTGCGAAGCAGTCCGAGCCATCGCGCACGTCCTTGGCGGGTGAGAAGATCACGATGTCGCCCTCGCGATAATCCGGCTCCATCGAGTCGCCGACGACTCGGGCCGCGAACGCGTCGGGATCGTGGATGTCCGGGCAGCGCACATACTCGTCGGCAACGCGCGCCGGGTAGCCCAGATCGGTGAACTCGGTGGGATAGCCGGCCGCGACGCGGTTGATCACCGGGACCTCGACGGGCAGGTCGACCGGCTGCGTGTCGGATGTGGTTGACGAGGCCGCCGCGCTCCCGCTCGGCTCGGGCGCCATGCGTCCGACCATGCGCTGGAGCTCGCCCGTGCGGTACGCGCGGTCGAGCGAGCCGGTGATGCGCCCCTGGTCATCAACACTCGTGCCCGCCAGAAGCATGCGCAGGCGAGCCGCCTCGCGGTGTTGCTCGCGCGCCTTGTTGACCTCTTCGCGCACCACGTCGGGCATGTCTTCGAGGGCCGCAGCATGCTTGAGCCTGCCGGCGGGCATGCTCAGCGCTTCTTCGATCCGCCCGAGCATCTCGTCGCGTGGTGCGGGCCGACGGCCGGTCTCGATCGCGGACAGATAGCTCTTCGCGCACCCGACCCGCTCGGCGAGCGTGGCGAGACTGACACCCTGGGCGGTGCGGTGGGCCCGGATCATGGGGCCGGCCGAGGTGTCCTGTGAGAGCTGCATATGGAGCGACCACCGATGTGCGCCTGATTCTGGAGATACCATACAGAGCCCTTGCAAAGTGTTCTCAAATCGGTACAACACATATCCCAAGTGTTCACAACATTGTGAACCACATGGGTGTGGGAAGTCAACCGAAAACCGCACACTTTGGAGGCAAGGCATGGCAATGACGACAGAAATGCCCGTCTGGGACCCCAGCGAGGCCACGGATCTCCGCCGTCGGCACCGGCGCGACATGGTCGACCGCGTGCTCGAGGCCGCGGCCCACCTCCCGGACGAGGACCGATTGCTCGTTGAGGCGGTCTATCGCGACGGGCGATCGGTCGTCGATCTCGCCACGATCTCGGGCGCCGAGCCACGCACGCTCCGCCGACACATCCGCCGATTGATTGCCCGCGTGCTCTCGCCGAGGTACGCGTTCGTCGCCCTCCACGCGCCGGAGTGGAGCCCGACGCGCCGGCGGGTCGCGTCGGCGTGCGTGCTCGCGGGCCGGTCGCTCCGTGAAGCCTCAGCCGACCTCTCGCTCAGCCTGCACGCGGTGCGTCGCCACCACGACGCGGTCAACGCGCTCTACGAGGCGACGGTCTTCGCGGGCAGGCCTCGCATCGCCCGTGCGATCGGAGGCCGATCATGACCGCCGCGACACCATCGCTGCGCACACTGCCCGCGATCACCCTGCCCGAGGTGCCGACGCGACGAACCTTGCGCGTGTGCGCACTCTTCGGCCTCGGTGTTGAGTTGGGTGACGCCGACGACGGCGCAGCGCGTGCGGCCGACAGCGCCGCCACACTTCGCGCGCACCTCGCCCCGGGCCGAGTCGTGCTGGTGACCGGCCCCAGCGGCTCGGGCAAGTCACGCATGGTTCGGTCGCTCGTCACCGCGATCGCACGCGATCCGGCTGCGATCTGCGTTCGGCCCCGTCCGGGTCACAGCGCACCAGTTTTATCCTGCGCGAGCGCCGTTGATGCGATCAAGGGAGACCTCACGCGCTCGCTCGGCGTCCTCGCCGCGGCCGGGCTTGCCGATGCTCGCGTGCTCACCACGCCCGCGCAGTTCCTCTCCGACGGCCAGCAACAACGCCTCGCACTCGCGATCGCGATCGACCGTGCCGAGCGCCTGCTCGCACTTGGCCGCCAGGTGGTGCTGGTCGCCGACGAGTTCGCGATGACGCTCGACGCGCACACCGCCCAGAGTGTCGCCCATGCCGCGAGCCGATGGGCAAGGCGATCGGGCGCAGCACTTGTTGTTGCCGCAGCCCGCGAAGACCTCGTTGAGCATCTTGAGCCCGATGTTGTTGCTGCGTGCGCACTCGAAGGCGGCGTCGACTTCGTCACGCGGGCCGATCAGCCATGATCGACATCGAGCCGGCAACACTCGACGACTACCGCGCGCTCGCGCGATTCCACTACCGCGGCGGCGAGCCCGCAACAAGAAACATGGCCGGCGGCATGCTGCGCGCGCGGATCGATCACGCCCTCGCGGGCGTGCTGGTTGTCTCCATGCCGACGCTCAACGGCGCGTGGCGCGAGCTGGCGTGGCCCGGGCGGTACACGTCGGGCAGCAAGCGCGAGGTTGCCCAGCGGATCAACGCGGAGCTGCGCTGCATCAGCCGGGTCGTGGTCGACCCGCGGTTCCGCGCGCGGGGCGTCGCGACGGC
>ERZ1740070.513-NODE-513-length-26456-cov-7.444036_pt1 | contig 26456 bp, 25 predicted proteins | sample MGYA00581734_ERZ1740070 | MGnify/ENA primary metagenome ERZ1740070 (study PRJEB43018, sample SAMN04849744) | marine metagenome | isolation source: floating plastic debris | place: Pacific Ocean | collected 2008-09-01 | study: EMG produced TPA metagenomics assembly...
ACAAGGTCAGCAGCGAATATGGTGGACATATCGCGTCTTTCGCATCCTCTGCCGCTTTGTACGATATCGGTCTGAACCACTTCTGGCGCTCGAAGTCGGCGATCCATGGTGGCGATCTGGTGTTTTTCCAGGGGCATGTGATCCCCGGCATCTATGCACGTTCGTTTATGGAAGGCCGCATCAGCACAGAACAGCTTGAGGCGTTCCGGTCTGAGGTCGATGGCGGCGGACTCAGCTCTTACCCACACCCGTGGCTGATGCCGGATTACTGGCAGTTCCCAACAGTTTCGATGGGCCTTGGCCCTCTTATGGCCATCTACCAGGCACGGTTCATGAAATACATGCACAACCGTGGCCTGATCGACATGGCCGACCGCAAAGTCTGGTGCTTCCTTGGCGACGGCGAAATGGACGAACCCGAAAGCCGGGGCGCCATCGACCTTGCCAAGCGCGAAGGCCTCGACAACCTGATCTTTGTCATCAACTGCAACCTGCAGCGCCTCGATGGCCCGGTGCGTGGTAACGGCAAGATCGTTCAGGAACTCGAAGGTGACTTCCGCGGTGCTGGCTGGGACGTGATCAAGCTCCTCTGGGGTCGCGGCTGGGACGACCTGCTTGAGAAAGACACAAGCGGCAAGCTGCGCCAGTTGATGGATGAAACCGTCGACGGCGACTACCAGACGTTCAAATCCAAAGACGGTGCGTATATCCGCGAACACTTTTTCGGCAAATACCCGGAAACGGCGGCTCTGGTTGAAGACTGGACCGACGATCAAATCTGGGCACTGCGCCGTGGTGGGCATGACCCGAAGAAGGTGTACAACGCCTTCCTGCGGGCGTCTCAGGCACAAGGCAGCCCGACCTGTTTGCTGGTCAAGACGGTTAAAGGCTACGGCATGGGGTCGGCTGGCGAAGGGCAGAACACGACCCACCAGCAGAAGAAAATGCAGCTTGATCAGCTCAAGGCGATGCGGGATCGGTTCCAGATCCCCGTCACCGATGAAGAGCTTGAGAAGGACATTCCTTTTGTCAGCCTGAACAATGCGCAGAAAGCCTATCTGGCCGACCGCCGCAAAGAGCTGGGCGGCGAGTTCCCCAAGCGGGACTGGCGCGATACGCCAAGCCTTGAGATCCCCGCTTTGGACAAGTTCAAAGGTCAGCTGGAAAGCACGGGCGATCGTGAGATTTCAACGACGATGGCCTTTGTGCGCATCCTGACGACGCTTTTGCGGGACAAGCAGATCGGCAAGAACGTTGTGCCAATTGTGCCGGATGAAAGCCGTACCTTCGGGATGGAAGGATTGTTCCGGTCTGTGGGGATTTATAACCCTCTGGGTCAGACCTACACGCCGGAAGACCGTGATCAGATGATGTTTTATAAAGAGAGCCTCGATGGTCAGGTGCTTCAGGAAGGCATCAACGAAGCAGGTGCGATGGCGGATTGGATTGCGGCGGCGACGTCGTATTCGAACCATGGCGTTCCGATGATCCCGTTCTTCATCTACTACTCCATGTTCGGCTTCCAGCGGATCGGCGATCTGGCCTGGGCCGCTGGCGACAGCCGCGCACGGGGCTTTATGCTCGGTGGCACGGCTGGCCGGACCACTCTGAACGGTGAAGGGTTGCAGCACGAAGATGGGCACAGCCATATCCTGGCGGGCACCATCCCGAACTGCATCAGCTATGACCCGACCTTCTCCTACGAAGTTGCTGTGATCGTGCAGAACGGTCTGAAGCGGATGTATGCGGATCAGGAAGACATCTATTTCTACCTGACGCTGATGAACGAGAATTACAGCCATCCCGAGATGCCAATGGGTGCGGAAGAGGGGATCATCAAAGGCCTCTACCGTTTCTCCAAAACCGCGAAGCCGGGCAAGAAGCATGTGAACCTTCTCGGTTCTGGCACGATCTTGGTGCAAGCGCTCAAGGCAGCCGAAATGCTGAAGGAAGACTTTGGTGTCACGGCTGACATTTGGTCAGCGACATCGCTGAACGAATTGGCCCGCGACGGTCAGGATTGTGCCCGTCACAACCGCCTCAACCCGCTGAGCGATCCGAAAGTGCCGTATGTGACTGAGCAGCTTGAGCAGGCCAAAGGCCCGATCATCGCCGCGACCGACTATATGAAGAACTACGCTGAACAAATCCGCGCCTTTGTGCCGGGTCGGTTCACGGTTCTTGGCACCGACGGCTTTGGCCGGTCGGACAGCCGCGTGAACCTGCGCCGGTTCTTTGAGGTTGATGCAAACCACATCGCGGCAACGGCCATGGTGGACCTCTATCAAGAGGGCAACGTGACCAAGAAAGACCTCGAACTGGCTTTGAAGAAATACGACATCGACGGCGAAAAGCCGAACCCGCGTCTGGTGTGAGCGGGAGGAGATGCGCGCCTATTCAGCAAAAGTGGGAACCGGTTTTGCGCCCGGAATAGGCGGCACTAAAGGGATAGAATTATGACGACCGAAGTAAAAGTGCCGGATATCGGCGATTTCACAGATGTGCCTGTTGTGACCGTTCTGGTTAGCGTGGGTGACACGATTGCCGAAGAAGACCCGATTGTGGAATTGGAGTCCGACAAGGCCACGATGGAAGTGCCATCCTCTGCCGCCGGTGTGGTGAAAGAGATCAAGGTGAGCGAAGGTGACACTGTCTCCGAAGGTTCGCTGATCCTGATCGTCGAAGGTGACGGCGCAGCAGCGGCTCCGGCGGAAGCGCCCAAAGCTGAAGCACCTGCTGCGGCTCCTGCAGCTGCGGCACCCGCAGCGGCTCCGGCCCCTGCACCAGCCAAGACAGATGCAGGCTTTGGCAAAATCCACGCCTCGCCTTCCGTCCGCGCCTATGCACGCCGGGTTGAGGTTGATCTGGCAACAGTGAACGGCACAGGCCGCAAGGGCCGTATCTTGCGTGAAGACGTTGAAAAGGCGCTGAAGGCGACGGCTGCTCCAGCTGCTGCCGCTGGTGGTGCTGTGTCCGGTGGCATGGGCATTCCGCCCATCCCGGCGGTGGATTTCTCCAAGTTCGGCCCGGTCGAAGATGTGGAGATGCCCCGGATCAAGAAGATTTCCGGCCCTGCGTTGCACCGGTCCTGGCTCAACATTCCGCATGTCACGCATAACGATGAGGCGGACATCACGGACCTTGATAAATACCGCAAGGAAATGGACACGATGGCCAAGGAAGACGGCTACCGCGTGACCTTGCTGTCCTTTGTCATCAAGGCGTCCGTGTCGGCTCTGAAAACCCATTGGGAGTTCAACTCCTCGATCCACCCGGATGGCGACAAGTTGATCAAAAAGGACTTCTACAACATCGGCTTTGCGGCAGACACGCCGAACGGTCTGATGGTGCCTGTGATCAAAGATGCGGATCGGAAGGGCCTCGTTGATATCTCGAAAGAGTTGATGGAACTCAGCAAAGCAGCCCGTGAAGGCAACCTGAAGTCCAAGGACATGCAGGGCGCGACCTTTACGATCTCGTCGCTGGGCGGGATCGGCGGCACCAGCTTCACCCCGATTGTGAACGCGCCCGAAGTGGCGATCCTGGGTCTGACTCGATCCAAGATGGCCCCGGTCTGGAACGGCGAGGAATTTGTGCCACGCCTCATGCAGCCCTTGTCGCTGTCTTACGATCACCGTGCCGTCGACGGCGCTTTGGCCGCGCGCTTCTGCGTGACGCTCAAGACGCTGCTTGGCGATATGCGCAAGTTGATGTGGTAAGGGGAACGATCTGATGGATATCAAAGTACCCGATATTGGGGATTTCACGGACGTTCCCGTCGTCTCGGTTCTGGTCAGCGTGGGTGACACGGTGGCGGAAGAGGACCCGCTCATTGAACTGGAATCCGACAAAGCGACGATGGAAGTCCCATCGCCTTCCGCCGGTGTGATCAAGGAGATCAAGGTTGGTGAAGGCGACAAGGTCTCTGAAGGCTCTGTGATCATGGTCCTTGAGGGAGCGGAAGCGGGCGACGCGCCTGCTGAGGCTCCGAAAGAAGAGGCCAAAGCCGCCCCAGCGGCTGTCGCGGCCACCGGTACAGCAACCGGTCAAGGTGACATCCACGCCGAAGTGGTTGTTCTCGGTTCCGGCCCCGGCGGCTACACGGCGGCATTCCGGGCTGCGGACCTCGGCAAGAAAACCGTGCTGATCGAGAAATATCCCGATCTGGGCGGTGTCTGCCTGAATGTCGGCTGTATCCCGTCGAAAGCGCTGTTGCATGTTGCGAAGGTGATCACCGAGGCCGAAGAGATGGGGAGCCATGGCATCAGCTTTGGCAAGCCAAAGATCAACTTAGACGAGTTGCGCGATTTTAAGAACAGTGTGATTGGTCAGCTGACAGGTGGTCTGGGAGGTCTTGCGAAGGGCCGCAAAGTGACGACTGTTCAGGGCTATGGCCGCTTCACCGGGCCGAACATGATCGAAGTGCAGGGCGACGATGGCATCACCAAGGTCAGCTTTGACCAGTGCATCATCGCGGCCGGGTCCGAGCCGGTGCAATTGCCGTTTATCCCGCATGACGATGAGCGGGTGATCGACAGCACTGGCGCGCTGGAACTGCGCGACATTCCGAAAAAGATGCTGATCCTTGGCGGTGGCATCATCGGTCTGGAAATGGCTTGTGTGTATGACGCCTTGGGATCGAAGATCTCGGTTGTCGAATTCATGGACCAACTGATGCCCGGGGCCGACAAGGACATCGTGAAGCCGCTGCACAAGCGGATCGAGGGCCGGTACGAGAACATCTGGCTTAAAACCAAAGTGACGGCAGTTGAGGCGCAGAAGAAGGGCCTTAAGGTTACCTTTGAGGACGCCAAGGGCGAGACCTTTACCGACACGTTCGACAAGGTGCTTGTCGCTGTGGGACGGCGGCCAAATGGCCAGTTGATTGACGCTGAAAAAGCCGGTGTGGCGGTGGATGATCGCGGCTTTATCGCTGTCGACAACCAGCAGCGCACAGGCGTGCCACATATCTTTGCCATCGGTGATGTGGTCGGCCAGCCGATGCTGGCGCATAAAGCCGTGCATGAGGGAAAAGTGGCGGCTGAGGTTTGTGCCGGGCACAAGCGCTTCTTTGATGCGCAGTTGATCCCGTCGGTGGCCTACTCCGAGCCTGAAGTGGCGTGGTGCGTCGTGACCGAATCGCAAGCCAAGGCGCAGGGCATCAAGTTCGAGAAGGGTGTGTTCCCCTGGGCGGCGTCTGGCCGGTCCCTGTCGAATGGGCGGAACGAGGGCATCACCAAGCTGCTGTTCGATCCGGAAGACGACCGCGTGATTGGCGCGTGCATTGTGGGCACCAATGCAGGGGATCTGATCTCGGAAGTGGCGCTTGCCATAGAGATGGGCGCTGATGCGGTGGACCTTGGTCACACCATTCACCCACATCCAACGCTGTCGGAAACCGTGAACTTTGCAGCAGAGATGTTTGAGGGCACGATTACCGACCTCATGCCGCCGAAGAAGAAAAAGGCGTCTTGACCTAAGTGTGTCCCTTCGGGACGCATTTGAAATGCGGTGATGGGGGCTCTGCCCCCGTCGCCGTTGGCGACTCCCCCGAGGTATTTGTGGCCCAAAGAAGCGGGGGTGTGCGCTTATTTAAGAAATACCCGCAGGATTGCGAAGATCACGGCCGTGACGGCCATTGCCGCAAATATGAAGGTGAGCGGGAGGAACAAGCTGTTCCGAACCATTCCACTGTCATCGACGCGGCCACCAAAGAACATGGCCTCAAGCGCGCCGCAGATGATTGCGAGCAACGTGAAGCCGAGGGCCAGTTTCAGGATAGGTTTTGGCGTCATGTACGAAAAAAGGCCCGCGGTTTTCGCGGGCCTTGCTTGTTTATATACCAAGGAACGGTTGTGCCATGCGTGGCACAAGACCTTTAAACCTCAGCGGTGCGTCGGTCACGGCAAGGCAGATACAATCTTCGGAGATATCGGCCACCGGAGTATGGTGCACATCTTCGCTTGCGATTTCGATGTCGCCCCGACCGTAATAGCCGTCTTCGTCCTGGAATGCGCCTTTGAGCACAAGGGTCAGTTCCATACCTTCGTGGCCATGATCCGGGATCGCTGTGCCAGCCGGGATATACAACAGACGCGCACTTGCCTCGTCAGATGTTGGCAGCACGGCTTGCTTCACGCCCATGCCGACAGGGCGCCACTTTACGTTTTCCAATCCACCAGCGACGTAATCCGCAAGAGGCGCCGGGAGCACGACATCTTTGGCGGGTGCAACCGTTTCACGCTCCAAAATCTCACTGTCTTGCTTATGGATCATGCTGAGCACTGAGCTCAGACTGGTTTCCGACATCGCAACGCTCTCACATGTGTCGAGCACCGCGCCGCCGATTGCCTCGTAGCTTTCCAGCGCAGCGCGGCATTCGTCACATAGCGAAATGTGCGTTGCCACGATGAGATTGACTGCCTCGGGAAGATCGCCGGCCGAATAGGCCATCAACAGTTCTTCCGTTAGGTGGTGTTGTATGGTCATGGTTTCCATCACTTCAATGAATGGCGCAAACGTTCCAGCGCCAGTCGAATTCGGGATTTGATTGTGCCGAGTGGCAAACCTGTTTGCGCTGCGATCTCGCTGTGCGTGAGGTCTCCAAAATAGGCTTTTTCAACCAGTTCCCTTTGTTTTTCGGGTAGGTCGCGCAGGGCACGACCCAGTTGCTCGCTCTCCTGTTGCAACCCAAGAACATCTGCTTGGTCTGGTTCCGCTTCGGGGCCCCAGGGCAGGTCTTCGGGCTCCGGACGCTTTTGCTTGCGCAGCACGTCAATTTTCTTGTTGCGGGCAATTGTGAAAATCCATGTAGATGGACTTGCCCGTGACGCATCGTAGAGATGCGCCTTGTTCCAAACCGTCACCAGCACCTCTTGCGCGCACTCTTCGGCGAGTGCGGCATCCATACCGGTCCTCATCAGGAACGCCTTCACGCGCGGGCCAAAATGTTGAAACACCTTGATAAAGGCGCCTTCATCTCGGTCGTCGCGGATGCGCAGCAGGTCATCGACCCAAAGTGCTGCTTGTGTTGGCATTCCGTCGCTCAATGTTTTCTGTCCGTCCGCAGGTTCCAACTTGGAGTCGCTTATTCCATTCCCAATGACAACGGGCTTGGCGTCGCAGTCTGCCGAGAGGTCTGTGGTCGTTAACATGTATTAGATACGGCGCAGATGTGTGTTTGGATCATTGAATTTTATTTTTCTTTTTGCATCCGGTTGCGCTGTCGAGCCGTAAACAAAACTAGACACCTACAAGAGCGAGACCACCATGCCATTTGAAGCCCGCGCCGGCGCACCCAAGAAAATTGCCGTTATTGGCGCAGGGATTTCGGGGATGGGGGCGGCGCACATGCTGTCCGAAGACAATCACGTCACCTTGTTTGAGGCAGAGCCGCGCCTGGGCGGGCATGCGCGGACGATCATAGCGGGTCAGAACGGCGATCAGCCGGTGGATACCGGGTTCATCGTGTTCAACTACGCCAATTACCCGCACCTGGCCCGGCTGTTCAAAGCCTTGGATGTGCCGGTGACCAAGAGCAACATGAGCTTTGCAGCCAGCTTTGATGACGGTCGATTTGAGTATGCCCTGGCCACGCTCGGATCGCTGTTTGCGCAGAAGCGCAATATCGTGAACCCGCGCTTTTTAGGCATGCTCAAAGACATTGCGAAGTTCAACAAACACGCACTGGATGCGACGCGCGATCGTAGCCTGAGCCTTGGAGCGTTCCTTGAAGAATTGGGAACCGGGGCATGGTTCCGCGACTATTACCTGCTGCCCTTCACCGGGGCCATTTGGTCGACACCCACGGACAAAGTGATGGATTTTCCGGCGCACGCACTTGTGCAATTCATGGAGAACCATGCGCTTTTGAATGTGACGGGCCAGCACCAGTGGTACACGGTAGACGGTGGGTCTATCGAGTATGTGCGGCGGCTTGAAACGTCGTTGCGGGCGCGCGGCGCGACTTTGCGTCTGGGTGCGCCGATTGATGGCGTGCGCCGCGATGTGCTTGGTGCAGAGGTCAAGGCGCAGGGCGGTGAGTGGGAACGCTTTGACGAGGTGGTGTTTGCCACGCATTCGGACGACAGCCTGCGGTTGCTGTCGGATGCAACACAGATCGAAAAGCGCGCCTTGGGGGCCATCAAGTATCAGCCGAACCGTGTGGTTTTGCATGCTGATGCGTCCATGATGCCCAAGCGCCGGGTGTGCTGGTCGTCTTGGAATTACACCGAAAGCGCCAAGAAAGAGATGAATACCATCGACCTGACGTACTGGATGAACAGTCTGCAGCCGATCCCGGAAAGTGATCCGCATTTTGTGACACTCAACACCACGCGTCCGATCAAGGAAGAGCTGATTTACGACGAGTGCACCCTGCGTCACCCGGTCTACGATATCGAAGCGTTAGAAGCGCAGCAGACCATGCGAGACATCAACGGCACGCACCGGACATGGTTCTGCGGCGCCTGGATGAAAAACGGCTTCCACGAAGATGGCCTGTCGAGCGCTGTCGACGTGGTGGATGCGATCCGGGCGCGCAGTGCGGTTGCGGTGGCGGCCGAGTAATGACCGTCGTCGACCATATCATCGGCCACACCTATCACGGGCGGAAAGGCGGGAACGACAATGCGTTCCGCTATTCCATTGACTACGTGATGCTGGATGCCGAGGCCACGCCTAAGACCCCGTGGTTCTTTTCGCGCAATGCGCGGAATGTGACCAGTCTGCAGGACATTGATCATGGTGGCGCGCCGGGTGCTGGTACGGGTGCAAAGTGGGCGCGTGAGGTTCTTGAGGCGCATCAAGTGCGCGCCACTGGCAAGCTGTTCTTATTGGCGCAGCCGCGCGTGCTTGGGCATGTGTTCAACCCGGTGGCGTTTTGGCTTGCCTATGATCAGCAGGACGACCTGATTGCGGTGATCGCCGAGGTAACCAATACCTATGGCGATCGGCATTCCTATCTTTGCCGCAAGCCAGACGGGTCCCCAATTGACGCGACCGATCGGTTGCAGGCGACAAAGATATTCTATGTGTCGCCATTTCAGCCGGTCGAAGGTGGATACGAGTTTCGCTTTGACATCCGACCGGATCGGATCGGTATCTGGATCGACTATACTCAGCGCTCTGGCGGGTTGATTGCAACGCTCACAGGACCGCGCAAAGCGATTAGCAATCTTTCGATCTTGCGGTCCCTCTTGCGCCGCCCTTTGGGATCGCGCCGGGTGCTGGCGCTCATCCATTGGCAAGCGTTGAAGCTTTGGTGGAAAGGGTCGCGCTTCCGCACGCGTCCGAAACCACCATTGGAAGAAGTGAGCCAATAATGGATGTGCAACGGCAAAGACTTGGCGGCTACGCCATCTTTGCGGCTGTCCTCGCGGCGGCTGGTCTGCCGATCTATATCCATGCGCCAAAGTTCTACGTGGACGAATACGGCGTCAGCCTTGCCGCGCTGGGCACGGTGCTGTTTGCGCTGCGCCTGATTGATGTGGTTCAGGACCCGCTGCTTGGTAAGCTCGCGGTTGCGGTGCGGCGCTTTCAGGGCACCGCTGTTGCGATAACGCTTGCGGTCATGGGGCTGGCGATGCTTGGCCTTTTTGCCATGACACCGCCAACCAACCCGGTCCTTTGGTTTGCGATCATGCTGACGTTGGTCTTTTCGGCGTTCAGCTTTTTGACGATCAATTTTTATGCCCGCGGTGTGCAAAAGGCCGAGGCGCTTGGTGGTGAGACCGGGTATCTCAAACTGGCACGGTGGCGCGAGACCGGTGCGCTTTTGGGTGTGTGTGTCGCGTCTGTGATGCCGTCCATTTTCCTTGCGCTGGCATGGCCTGAATTTGTTGGCTATGCCATGGTATTTGCTCTGGCATGTTTGGTGGCAGGTATTGCGATGCACACCGAATGGCGCGGTGGCGCAGTGCAGGCCTCCGCCGGGTTTGGTGTGGTGCTGAAAGACAGTATCTCCCGTCGCTTGCTGTTGATTGCTTTGGTCAACGCAGCGCCGGTCGCGGTCAGCTCCACGCTGTTTTTGTTCTTCGTTGAAAGCCGCTTGGACGCGCCCGGATGGGAAGGGCCGCTTTTGTTGCTCTTCTTTGTGGCCGCCGCCGCTGCAGCGCCCCTGTGGAGCACCCTCGCTGAACGGATCGGTGCCAAGCAAACGCTGCTGATCGCGATGGTGCTTGCCATTCTCGCCTTCAGCTTTGCGATGATGCTGGGTACAGGTGACATTGTTTGGTTTGCTATCATTTGCCTCGCCTCTGGCGCGACGGTTGGGGCCGACCTCACCTTGTTGCCTGCGATTTTTGCCAAGCGTATGGAAACCGTTGCCCCAAATGCAACAGAGGGCTTTGCATTATGGGGCTTTGTATCAAAGTTCACGTTGGCCTTTGCAGCCATAGCCCTACTTCCGGTGCTAGAAGCCAGCGGTTTTGTCTCGGGACCAGACAATTCGGAAGCCGCGTTACTAACACTGACACTACTCTACGCAGGGGTGCCCTGCGCGTTGAAACTGGTTGCGATCAGCCTTTTGGTCGCGACCCCACTTGGGAAGGAATGACGTCATGGAGACTGTCTTTCTTGTAATTCTCGGAGCGATCCTGATGGGGATCTTGGGGTATCTCAAGAACCGCTATTTCGGGTTCATCAGCCAAACTCCGAGTGACTACGCCGATGCTGAGGGCGAACAGTTCGATCTTCGCTCACACTTGAACGGACCGATTGTCTGCGAAGGGGTCATCTATGGCCCAACAGGCCGCGTGACGTCACGCTTTGTCGGCGATTTTCAGGCCGAATGGGACGGCAATCGCGGGGTGATGAAAGAACACTTTACCTATTGCAACGGTGAAGAGGTTCATCGCGAATGGAACCTCCAACTGGGCAACGACGGTCGGGTCCGCGCAACGGCTTCTGACGTGATTGGCGAAGGCGAGGGCATTCAAAGCGGGCCGTCGGTACAATTGAAATACAAGTACAAGCTACCGGAGACGCAGGGTGGACATGTGCTCGACACAACGGATTGGATGTATCTTGCGCCCAACGGCACCATTGTGAACCGCAGCCAGTTCCGTAAATTCGGGATCAAGGTGGCTGAACTTGTGGCCACGATGCGACGGAAGGAAGCTGTGTGAGTGACTGGGCGGGCAAGAAGTATTGGTTGGTCGGGGCCAGCGAGGGCCTTGGCGAAGCGCTGGCGCATAAATTAAGCGCGTCAGGCGTTCATCTGATCCTGTCCGCCCGAAGTGAAGACAAGCTGCAAACACTTGCAGACGCCCTTCCGGGCCGCGCTGATGTTGTTCCGGTTGATGTGTCTGACTCAGACTCTGTGAAATCCGCGGCGGACGCCGTTGGCGACATCGACGGTGTTGTTCAGTTGGCCGGTGTGTATTGGCCGTTTGGGGCCAGCGCGTGGGATGCAGATCAAGCCACTGCAATGGCCGACATCAACTTTACCGGGGCAATGCGTCTGATGGGGGCGGTTGTTCCGAAATTCGTGGAACGCGGGACCGGTCACATCGTGCTGACCGGGTCGCTGTCCGGCTTTCGTGGGTTGCCGAACGCGGCGGCTTACACCTCGTCCAAGGCCGGGGTCATGACCCTGGCAGAGTCGCTATATGCTGACCTTCACCGCACCGACATCAAGGTTCAGCTTGTGAACCCGGGGTTCATCAAGACGCGTCTGACTGACAAGAACCAGTTCAACATGCCCTTCATCATGGAGCCGGATGAAGCGGCGCGCGAATTTTTCGAACATATGAACACGGACTCGTTCAAACGCAGCTTTCCGACGGTGTTCTCTTGGGTGTTCCGGGGAAGTCAGTTTCTTCCCGATTGGCTCTATTACCGCCTATTTGCGTAAGATCAAAGCCAGACCGTTTGCGAGCGTCCATCCTGCGTGAAACGACATGGGAGAAACGCTATGGAAAAGATCAGTGCAAACAAGGTTGCTGCGGTCATTGTGATGGTCCGCGAACTGGATCGCGCAGAGGGTGAAATGCGCGCCTTTGTTGAACGCATGGATGTCGAAGAGCAGGCCGCTTTGGTGTCGATCATGTGGATCGGGCGCGGTGCCTTTGAGGTTGAGGAATGGGATGAAGCCTATTCCACCGCCTTGCGCGAAGCCACAACACCCACTGCCGACTATTTGATTGGGACGCCACATGTCGCTGACCATCTAGAGGCAGGGTTGGACGCGCTGGGTATCTCGGCCACCGATGAAGAAAACCAATTGATGTAGACGGGTGGCCTAGAACGAGGCCGCGCCGAGAACGGCGATGAGCGCGAAAAGCGGGATCAGCACCGCAACCACGAAGATCGGGCCATAGGCCGTGCGATGCGTCAGCTTTCCGATCCCCAGCAAGGTCACCACTGCGCCATTGTGCGGCAGCGCATCCAGCCCTCCGGTGGCAAGGCTCGTGACCCGGTGCATAACGTCAAAGGACGTGCCATCCGCCCGCGCCATATCGGTGTAGCTGTCGCCCAGTGACGACAGGGCAATGGACATACCGCCAGACGCCGATCCGGTCACGCCAGCCAGTATGGAGACTGTCAGCGCCAGTTGGACCAAAGTGCCTCCGGGAAGCGTGGCGACAAGATCGCGCAACACGGTAAACCCGTCAGACGCTGCGATGACGGACCCGAACCCGACCAGAACTGCTGTGTTCATGAGAGGTAAAAGCGCTGCTTCCCCGCCTTCGCCAAGCGTCTGAAGCGGATTTGGCAAAACGCGAGGGACTGTCAGCAACAGCAGCGCCCCAATCCCCGCAGCAAGCGCAAGAATCAGCGACCAGGTGCCGATCACGCTCTTTGCTGTGACGCCGTTCCATTGCGGCTCTGCGAGGTAGGTCAGATCAAGGCTGGGCAACAGCAGGTTGCTGAACACGAGATTACAGATCAGCACGACGAAGATCGGGATCAGGGCGACGGTGAGGGACACACGCGGCGTGTCTGTTGGCGCGGCGGGTGAGACGCCAACGCCGACATCCTCATACGCGTCTGTGGGGGGCTGCGCGGCAAGTGCAGACCGGCTTTCAATGCGTCCGCGCCAATTGAGATAGGCGAGCCCGCCAAAGGCCATGATGGCTGCGGCCAAAATGCCAAGCCCTGGCGCCGCGTAGGTTGTCGTTCCGAAATAGGGCATCGGGATTGCGTTCTGAATCGCCGGTGTTCCGGGGAGCGCTGTCATCGTGAACGTGAACGCGCCAAGCGCAATGGCTGCGGGGATCAGTCGGTCCGGCAGAGCGGCGAGGCGGAACAGCGCACGCGCAAGCGGGTAGGTCGCAAAAGCCACGACAAAAAGTGATACACCGCCGTAGGTCAGCACGGCGCAGGCAAGTGTCACAGCAAGGATGGCGCGGTCTCGACCCAGCAGGCGCGCAATGGTTTCGGCCAAGCGCCGCGCAGCGCCGGTGACCTCCATCAAGCGACCGAATACAGCGCCAAGGAGAAAGATCAGCAGGTAATTGACGATAAATCCACCGGTCGCGGGTGCAAACCGCTCCGTCAGGGCTGCCATCACCGGTTGTTGCGTCAAGCCCGCCGCGAGTGCGGCACAAAGTGGGGCAAGGATGACAACCGCGCCACCGCGATACGCAAGCCCGATCAGGATCACGAGCGGAACCAACATGGCGATGACACTCCACACGGGCGGTCTCCGGTGTTTTTGAGATAACCGTAACCTAAGTACTATGCTGCGGCGCAGCAAGGGTTAGCGCAGGGCGCGTCCCTTCAAAATGGCATCCGGGCCAAACTTGTCGCGAATGGCGTCTGTCGCACGCTCGGCTTGCGCACGCTGACCGCCCTGCGGGTCCAGCAAATCACCCGTCACGTCGGCGCCGTCTGCAGAGCTGAGATCACTGATCCCAGCCCCCAAGAGCCGATAGGGGCCTTTGTCGCCAACCTGATCAAACAGGCTGCGGGCGGTGCGGTAGATGCGGTCGGCGATTTGTGTGGGGTCTGTGAGGGACGTTCGTTTGGTCACCAAAGCAAAATTCGACTGCTTGAGCTTCAATGTCACGACGCGTCCGGCCAAGCCCTTGGCCTTGGCGCGGTCCGACACTTTTTCGCACATCCGCCAAAGATGCCCGTCCAGAAGGTCTGGATCGTTTGTATCCTCGTGAAAGGTCGTCTCGTTCGAGATTGATTTCATCGGCGCATGCGCTGATACGCGCCGTCGGTCTTGGCCGCGTGCAAGATGCCAAAGCCGGTCGCCCATGCTGCCGAAGCGGGCGGTCAGGTCTTGTTTGTCCCACCGAAAGAGGTCGTCGAATGTGCGTATCCCGGCTTTCTCAAGCGATTCTTGCGTGGCCAGACCAACGCCCCAGATCAGGCGAACCGGTTTGGGCCGCAGGAATGCTTCGGTCTCTGCTTTGCCAATCACTGAAAACCCACGCGGTTTGTCCAGATCAGAGGCGATTTTTGCCAAAAACTTATTGTGGCTTAACCCGATGGACCCGGTGAGCCCAAGCTCTTCCCGCATCCGTTTGACCAGTCTGGCGAGCATGACAGCAGGTGGATGTCCGTGCAGACGCGCGGTTCCGGTCAGGTCCATAAAGGCCTCGTCCAGCGACAAGGGTTCCACGATGGGCGTCAGTTCATCCATCAGCGCCCGGATCGCCTTGGATGCTTCGACATAGGCATCAAAGCGCGGTTTGATGATCACCGCATCGGGGCACAGCTTGAGCGCTTGAAACATCGGCATGGCGGACCGCACGCCTTTGATCCTAGCAACATAACAGGCCGTCGAAACGACCCCACGCCGGCCGCCGCCAATGATAACGGGTTTGTCGGCCAGCTCTGGATTGTCTCGTTTTTCGACAGAGGCGTAAAAGGCATCGCAATCCATGTGCGCGATGCTCAGATCATACAGTTCTTCATGCGCGATAACCCGCGGAGACCGGCACGCGGGACACCGCGCAGCGGTCTCAAATTCGGTCAGGCAATCGCGGCACAGCGCAGGCATGATCTTGATTCGTCGTAAGGAATTCACACATATGTTACAGTAAATAACACTGACTGGGGCGGGTTACTTCCCCGAATTCATGAGGATCTCAGGTTTTGGATATCGACGTATTGGTACAGCAATTTACGGGCGGAGATGTGGTTACACTTCTGCTTGCTGGCTTTATTATTCTCTGTCTCTTTCTGGCCATTCGGATTGTGCCACAAAGTGAGAAATACGTGGTCGAACGGTTTGGTCGGCTGCGATTGGTGCTTGGCCCCGGCATCAACTTTATCGTCCCGTTTCTGGACCGTGTGGCGCATAAGATTTCGATCCTGGAACGGCAATTGCCGAACGCCACGCAAGACGCGATCACCAAAGACAACGTCCTGGTGCAGATTGATACGTCCGTGTTTTACCGCATTCTGGAACCGGAAAAGACAGTGTACCGCATTCGCGATGTGGACGCGGCGATTGCCACCACTGTGGCTGGCATTGTGCGTGCCAATATCGGCAAGATGGACCTTGATGATGTGCAATCGAACCGCGCACAACTGATCGGTCAAATCAAGGCCAGCGTCGAGGACGCGGTCGACGACTGGGGGATCGAGGTCACTCGGGCCGAGATCTTGGACGTGAACCTCGACCAAGCCACACGTGACGCGATGCTGCAGCAGCTGAATGCCGAACGTGCCCGTCGCGCTCAGGTGACCGAGGCGGAGGGCCAGAAACGCGCGGTCGAGTTGCAGGCGGATGCCGATCTTTACGCCGCGCAAAAAGACGCTGAAGCGCGTCGCGTATTGGCGGATGCCGAAGCCTATGCGACCCGCGTTGTCGCCGAAGCGATCAAGGAAAACGGGCTGGAAGCGGCGCAGTATCAGGTGGCTCTGAAACAGGTTGAAGCGATTGCCAAGATGGGGGAAGGCCAAGGATCACAGACCATTGTGGTGCCCGCAGATGCCGCAGACGCCTTTGGCAAGGCGTTCCAGATGTTGAAAGGGCGCAGCGTATGATGTTCTGGACGGTCTGGTGGGTTTGGGCCGCGGCAGCGATCGGTCTGGCCGTCCTGGAGATCGTTGTCCCGGCCTATCTCTTTCTCGGGTTCGCTGGCGGCGCAGCGGTTGTCGCGATCCTGTTTGGGTTCGGTGGGCCTATGGCGGCGTGGATGTCTGCATCCTTGCCGTTGACGCTGCTTATCTTTGCGGTCGTGTCATTGGTTGCGTGGGTTGCTTTGCGCAAGGCATTGGGTGTGCAACGCGGGCAGGTCAAAACCTTTGATACCGACATCAACGACTGACATGTCGGGCGACGGCCCGTTTCATGGGGCCAAGCTTTTTTTGTTTATCGGTGCCGACTTGGTGGTGATCCGTCGTGACGACATCCCGACAATCCCCTGGCCCGGCCTGTTGGACTTGCCCGGTGGCGGGCGAGACGGGGATGAAACCGCCGAAGCCTGCGTCATACGTGAAACGTTTGAGGAACTGGGTCTGCGGATCAAAGCTCATCAGCTGACTTGGCGGTGCCGCGACAGAAATGGTGTATATTTTGCAGCGCATCTACCAGCAGGGGCAAAGGATGACATTGTGTTTGGGAACGAAGGTCAAGGCTGGCACATGATGGCCACAGACACATACCTGACGCGCCCTGATGTGATCCCGCATCACACGCAGCTTTTGCGCCGTTACCTATCGTCGGAGCAAGCTGTTTCGAAACGGCTTTGGTAACGCCTTTCGAAAGGCGTTAACGCACGACCCCAATGTTCTGTCTGAACCGTCTACGAAGACGTCAACTCTGCCGTGATTGCTTTGGCTGCCCCACGCGGGTTGTCCGCTTTCCAGATCGGACGCCCCACAACAATGTGGTCAGCCCCGTTCGCAATAGCCGAAGCTGGTGTTGCAACGCGTTTCTGATCGCCCAGATCTGCGCCTGCGGGTCTCACGCCGGGGGTGACGATCAGGCGACCGGTGGCCTCTGACAGGTTGCGGATCATGGCGGCTTCGTTTGGCGACGCGATGACGCCATCGGCGCCAGCTTCAAAGGCACGGCCCGCGCGCTCTGTCACCAGATCGGGGATATCACCGCTTTGGATCAGACTGTCGTCCAAATCGGACCGGTCCAACGACGTCAGAATGGTCACGGCAAGGATTTTCATATCCGATCCCGCCGCGCCTTCTTTTGCGGCGCGCACCACATGCGGGTCGCCATGCACCGTCAGGAAATCGAGGTCAAACTGCGCGAGCCCTCGTACGGCGGCCTCAACCGTGGCGCCGATATCGAACAGCTTCATGTCGAGGAAAATGCGCTTGCCGTGATCCTGTTTTAGCTCGTTCGCCAGTGCCAAACCGCCACCGGTCAACATCCCCAGGCCGATTTTGTAGAACGACACCGCGTCGCCCAAGCGACCGGCAAGCTCTAGCCCGGCCAGCGCATTTGGAACATCAAGGGCGACAATCAGGCGGTCATCAGACATCGGCGGTTCCTCGCTGGCAAACGCCTGCCTTCTAGTCACCGCCGGATATCGAGGTCAAGCAGCGCGCGCGAGTATATCGTCGAGCGGTTTTGCCGCTGAGAAGAGCGATGCATAGACGCGTTCGGCAACACTCGCGTGTTCTGTCTGACGAAAATCAAATTGTCCGGATTTCCGTTTGGCCTCGGCCGCGCGAATAAGAGCGGGGCGCAACATCTCGTACCCGAGAGAAATTGGACCCGGCACGTGAACGATGTGCGACGTAGCCACGCCAGCCTCCTTAATTGTGACGTAAGCTTCAAACATGCCGGTTTCGGCATCGTGAAATACGTTTTGGATATGTGTTTTAATGCTCATTTGGTGCATCTCACCTTTTGTGTTTCTGCTTTTTAGATGTGGAACGTCGCACCGTTTGAGAAGGTTCCCATCTCATTTGAGCGGTCAAATCGCATCACAGGGGCTTGAAGCGCATGTCCTGCGTTTCCATCTTGTTAGAGGAAGGCTCGTACTCTGATCTGCCGCCAAGCGGGGGTCACACAGCGGGCGCTTGAGAAAAGGAGAAGGCCCATGAACTTGGAGAAGTTCACGGAGCGGTCGCGCGGTTTCATTCAAGCTGCACAAACGATCGCCATGCGGGAAAGCCACCAACGGTTGGCGCCCGAACACATTCTAAAAGCACTGATGGATGATGAGCAGGGGTTGGCCAGCAACCTAATCGCTGCCGCTGGCGGTGCGCCACAGCGCGTGGTGCAGGCGCTTGACGGCAAGATTGCCAAGATCGCCAAAGTATCCGGTGATGCGGGTCAGGTGTATCTTGATTCCGCGACGGGCAAGGTACTCGACGAGGCCGAAAAGATCGCAACCAAAGCAGGCGATAGTTTTGTTCCTGTGGAGCGGATCTTGATGGCGCTCGCCATGGTCAAAAGCCCGGCGAAAGAAGCGTTGGACGCAGGTGCTGTGAATGCGCAGGCGCTTAACACCGCGATCAACGATATTCGCAAGGGCCGGACAGCGGACAGCGCGTCGGCTGAGGATCAGTATGAGGCGCTCAAGAAGTATACGCTGGACCTGACGGAGCGCGCGCGTGAAGGCAAGATTGACCCCATCATCGGTCGTGACGATGAAATCCGTCGTGCGATGCAGGTGCTGTCACGTCGGACGAAGAACAACCCGGTTCTGATTGGTGAGCCCGGCGTGGGTAAGACCGCGATTGCCGAGGGTCTTGCCCTGCGGATCGTCAACGGCGACGTCCCGGAAAGCCTGCGAAACAAGAAGCTCTTGTCGCTCGATATGGGTGCACTGATTGCCGGTGCGAAGTATCGTGGTGAGTTTGAGGAACGTCTCAAAGGCATCTTGTCCGAGGTCACGGCGGCAGCGGGTGAAATTATCCTCTTCATTGACGAGATGCACACGCTTGTGGGTGCCGGTAAGGCCGATGGTGCGATGGATGCGTCAAACCTGCTCAAACCGGCTTTGGCGCGCGGTGAATTGCACTGTGTGGGTGCGACCACGCTCGATGAGTACCGCAAGCACGTTGAAAAAGACGCGGCTTTGGCGCGGCGATTCCAGCCAGTGATGGTGCAAGAGCCGACGGTCGAAGACACGATCTCCATCTTGCGGGGCATCAAAGAAAAGTACGAATTGCACCACGGAGTGCGGATTTCGGATAGCGCTTTGGTGTCGGCGGCAACGCTGTCACATCGCTATATCACCGACCGCTTTCTGCCGGACAAAGCCATTGACCTGATGGACGAAGCGGCATCGCGGTTGCGGATGGAAGTGGATTCCAAGCCTGAAGAACTGGACGCGCTGGACCGTGAGATACTGCAAAAGCAGATTGAGGCAGAGGCGCTGCGTCTGGAAGACGATCAGGCGTCGAAAGACCGGCTCGAGAAGCTTGAAAAAGACCTCGCGGATTTGCAACAGCAATCGGCTGAGATGACGGCCAAATGGCAGGCGGAGCGTGACAAGCTCGCGTCAGCGCGGGACGTCAAAGAACAGTTGGATCGCGCGCGGGCTGAGTTGGAGATCGCCAAGCGTGAGGGCAACCTCGGCAAGGCGGGTGAGCTGTCTTACGGTGTGATTCCGCAGTTGGAAAAACAACTGTCGGAGGCCGAAAACAGCGATGACGATGTCATGGTGGAAGAGGCCGTGCGCCCCGAACAGATCGCCGCTGTCGTTGAGCGCTGGACGGGCATTCCGACCTCGAAGATGCTGGAAGGCGAGCGCGAGAAGCTGCTGCGCATGGAGGATGGTCTCCACAAGCGGGTTATTGGACAAGAGCAGGCGGTGCGCGCTGTTGCCAATGCCGTGCGTCGCGCTCGGGCTGGTCTGAATGACGAGAACCGGCCTTTGGGCTCGTTCCTGTTTCTTGGGCCGACCGGCGTTGGTAAAACTGAGTTGACCAAAGCTGTGGCCGAGTTCCTGTTTGACGACGACAACGCGATGGTGCGCATCGACATGTCAGAGTTCATGGAGAAGCATGCGGTTGCCCGTCTGATCGGCGCCCCCCCCGGGTATGTCGGCTATGACGAAGGCGGTGTGCTGACCGAAGCCGTGCGGCGGCGTCCCTACCAGGTGGTGCTGTTCGACGAGGTCGAAAAGGCGCATCCGGACGTGTTCAACGTGCTGTTGCAGGTTCTTGACGATGGGGTGCTGACCGATGGTCAGGGGCGGACTGTGGACTTCAAGCAGACGCTGATCATTCTGACGTCGAACCTTGGGTCGCAGGCGTTGAGCCAGTTGCCTGAGGGGTCCGACTCCTCGGCTGCGCGGCGCGACGTGATGGACGCGGTGCGAGCGCATTTCCGGCCCGAATTCCTGAACCGTCTCGATGAGACCGTGATTTTCGACCGGCTCAAACGCGAGGATATGGATGGCATTGTCGATATCCAGATGGCGCGGCTCTTGAAGCGACTAGCGGCGCGGAAGATCACGCTGGAACTGGGTGAGCCCGCGCGCAAGTGGCTGGCCGAAGAGGGCTATGACCCCGTGTTCGGCGCGCGTCCTTTGAAGCGTGTGATCCAGCGTGCGTTGCAAGACCCGCTGGCCGAGATGCTGCTGGCAGGGGATGTGGCCGATGGCGACACGGTCACCGTTGATGCGGGCGCTGATGGCTTGATTATCGGCGACCGTGTGGCAGCCTCGAACAGGCCGCGACCCGACGATGCGGTGGTGCACTGAAGACAATGAAAAAGGCGGGGATAACCCCGCCTTTTTTGTTTGCTGATCAGCCTTTGCCGCTTGTTAATCCTGGTCTGCGATACCTGTGGATATTGGGTAATCAGCGTTTGCCAGACACAAGATGTTGGCTTACACATGAAGGCCAACACCAGTGGAGGCATGGATGACAGCGGCGGACGATCTGCGCGGGTTCTTGGGCGACGACCGCTTTGGCTGCGTCATGGCCGATCCGCCGTGGCGGTTTCAGAACCGCACGGGAAAAGTCGCGCCCGAGCATAAGCGCCTTGCGCGTTATCCCACGATGGAGCTGGACGAGATTTGTGCGTTGCCGGTGGCTGAAAACCTCGAAGATCGTGCGCATTGTTACCTTTGGGTGCCGAACGCGTTGCTGCCGGAAGGCCTGCAAGTGCTCAGCGCCTGGGGCTTTCAGTATAAGTCGAACATCATCTGGGAGAAGGTGCGCAAAGACGGTGGCCCGGATGGGCGCGGTGTGGGGTTCTATTTTCGCAATGTGACGGAAATCCTGCTGTTCGGTGTGCGCGGCAAAGACGTGCGCACGCTGCCGCCGGGGCGGTCACAGGTGAATTACCTTGAAGCCGAAGAACCGGACGGCGATGTGCTCAAGACGCGCAAGCGAGAGCATTCGCGCAAACCGGATGAGCAGTACAAGATCATCGAAAACTGTTCCTGGGGGCCGTATCTCGAATTGTTCGGGCGTGGCAAACGTGACGGCTGGACGGTCTGGGGCAATCAGGCGGATGACGACTACAAGCCGACCTGGAAGACCTACAAACACAACTCGGGTGTTGCGGCCGAATAGGCGTTGCGGGGCGGCGGTTGATGTCATTCTCTTCGGATTACCGTGACCGTCAGGACGGCTTTGCCGCGCTTTTCGAACGCACCTAAGCTGCATCCGAAGGCGATGAAGACGGCGCAGTGATCGGCTAGCTCGCAAAGGACTTGATGCAGATGACGTCGAGTGGCGACATTTTTGTCTATCTCGCGCAGGGTGCGGGCAAACTCACCGGGGCTATCATCTTTACGCGCGTGACCTATTCAGAAGATGCGCGGTCGGTGTTTGTTTTGGGGCCCGTTGCGGTTGTGCCCGAGATGCAGGGACAAGGTGTTGGACAAGCGCTGCTGAGACACGGGTTGGACGGTCTGCGGGAGGCCGGTGTTGACATCGCGCTGACCTATGGCGACCCGAACTATTACGGTAAAGTAGGGTTCGCGCCAATTTCGGAAGCCGACGTTGCCGCGCCTTATCCGTTGCAATATCCGCAGGGTTGGTTGGGGCAATCGTTGGATGGCGTCTTTGACTTGCCCGTGAAAGGCGCCTGCACCTGTGTTCCTGCTTTCCAGGATCCTGCGTATTGGTGACGGTCACGTTTCGATGGATCGAGACGGTCGGATGCGGTGACTCATCCGCAGCCCGGGCAGCATGGTCAATCTGAAATGATCGACGCGGGCAAGCCGATCAGCAGGAGCGGACAAGGGTTGCCGACGCCCCGGTCGATCCGGTCTTTGAGCTTTTGCCAATGGGTGCTTGCCGCGCCGAACTTGTCGCTGACGAATTGCTTGGCGAAGGCCTCAGCAAAGGGCATGCCGCGGTCTAGATTGCGCTGCACCGCCTCGCGCTGTCGTTTGGTGCGGTCCTTCATGGTAAATGCCTCAACCAGTGCCGTCTCATCCTCGAACCCGTGGCGTTCGATACAGCGCTGAACAATGTCGAACATCTGATCCTGAAGGCTGGCACCGCGGGTGATCAGCACCCCAACCGAGATCGCAGATTGCGCATGCAGGCGCTGGAAGTTCTCAAGATCGCGGTCAAAGAACGGGTCCTTGTTGTTCCATTCAATCTCAAGCGCGACGGTGCCCGCATGCGCGCGGCGGACGTGGTCGATCTCGTGACTATGGGATACTGTTTCGCGTCCATCCACAATCAGTCGGAAATCGAAAGTGTGTTTGGGCCATCCGGCCTCGTACAACCGCCGCCGCAGGCGTTGAGTAGACGGCGCTTCACCACCGCCAGACCCGACCAACTCTGTCGCTGGAATGGTCAGATCGCTGAGCGCGTTCACCAATTCGCGCGTCACTTGCCGAAAATCCACCGACAGGATCGCGCCTGCGTGGTTGGAAATCGCAAGGTCAAAGCCTTTGTCTGTGAGCGCATCGAACATGCCACTGCTCTAGCAGGTTTTGCGGTCAAGGCTCCACGCAAAAAGGGGCCGCCAAATGGCAGCCCCCAAAAGTGCGATACGTCCGGTTTTAGCCTTCCGGCAGGATCACTTTGTCGATGACGTGGATGACGCCGTTCGACGTTTCGATGTCGGCGCTCACGACGGACGCTTCTTCAACCATGACGCCATTGTCGAGATCGATTGTGACGTTGGAGCCCTGAACCGTGGCTGCTTCCATGTCGTCAGACAGGTCAGTCGACATCACTTTGCCTGGCACAACGTGATATGTCAGGATCGCAACCAGCTGGTCCTTGTTTTCGGGCAGAAGCAGGCTTTCAATTGTGCCTTCTGGCAGTGCTGCGAACGCCTCATCGGTCGGTGCGAACACTGTGAACGGGCCGTCACCCTTCAGTGTGTCCACGAGGTCCGCGGCCTGCACGGCGGCGACAAGAGTTTCGAAAGAACCAGCTTCGACAGCTGTGTCGACGATGTCTTTCTTCATGGAGCCTGCGAACGCGCTTGTCGCAATCAGGGCTGTTGCTGCGGTGAGGGCGAGTGTTGTTTTACGAAACATGTTGGTCGTCCTTTTCATAACGTGGTGATGTGTCACGCACATCTGGTCATTTAACGTGCCGCCGCCAGATTTGGATGCCCGGGGTTTTCTGCCGATCATGCTTGACGGCAAAAACACGCGGCCTAAGCCGCGAGGTTTTGCGCAAGCAACTGACATTCTTGTGAAGTTTTGTCAGGCGGCCGTTATGATCCGGCGGGGTTTGGCGGCGCAAAACTCGGATTTTATGCGATCTGACGATGTTGCGATGTCGCGGTCATGGCGGGTGCACGCGCCGATCGAGTGTGCCAAAGTTTGCAGCAGAAGACTGACATTCAAAGGAGAGGTCCCCATGGGTGTTGCGATGTATGCGCTTAACTTTCTGGCAGTGCTGTTTGTTGCGGTAATTGGCCTTGCCGCGCTTGTTTCGATGGTATTGTTCGTGATCGACCGGACGCAAACGGGTGATGCGATCCGACGCAATTATCCGGTGCTCGGGCGGTTCCGGCATCTGTTTTCGACGCTCGGCGAGTTCTTTCGTCAGTACTTTTTTGCGATGGATCGGGAAGAGCTGCCGTTCAACCGGGCGCAACGGGAATGGGTGAAGCGCGCCTCTGACGGGCATGGCAACACGGTGGCCTTTGGGTCAACGCGCAACCTGAACGTCGTGGGGACACCGATGTTCGTGAACGCTCCGTTTCCTCCAGTGGACAATCAATTCGCCAAGTCCGAACCTAAGGTGATCGGGGCAGGCGCGCGGGTGCCGTATACGGCCACATCGTTCTTTAATCTCTCGGGCATGAGCTATGGCGCCATTTCGAAGCCCGCAGTGTTGGCGCTGAGCAAAGGCGCGAAACGGGCGGGCATCTGGATGAACACCGGTGAGGGCGCGTTGTCGCCGTATCATCTGGAAGGTGGCTGCGACATTGTATTTCAGATCGGCACGGCCAAATACGGTGTGCGGGACAAGGACGGGAAGCTGAGCGAGGACAAGCTGCGCGAGATTGCGGCGCACGAGACGGTGCGGATGTTTGAGATCAAGCTGAGCCAAGGGGCGAAACCCGGTAAAGGCGGCATTCTACCGGGGGCCAAGATCACGCCAGAGATCGCCAAGATCAGAGGGATTGAAGCGGGCACTGACAGCATCTCTCCCAACCGGCATGAAGAGGTCGATGACTGGGATGACCTGCTCGACATGATCCACCGCGTGCGCGGGGTGACGGGCAAACCGACAGGGATCAAGATGGTGGTCGGGTCCGAGGATGGTGTTGCTGGGCTATTCGATGCGATCACCAAGCGTGGGGCTGAGGCTGCGCCGGACTTTATCACTCTGGATGGCGGCGAAGGCGGGACTGGTGCTGCACCTATGCCTTTGATTGATCTTGTGGGCATGAGTATCCGTGAAGCCTTGCCCTTGGTAGCCACTTTGCGCAATGCGGCAGGTCTACGAGACCGCATCGCGTTGATCGCGAGTGGCAAACTTGTGAACCCCGGCGATGTGGCCTGGGCGTTGGCGACAGGCGCGGATTTCGTGACCTCGGCGCGCGGCTTCATGTTTGCCCTGGGCTGTATTCAGGCGCTCAAGTGCAACAAGAACACCTGCCCGACGGGGATCACAACGCACGATCCGCGTTTTCAGAAAGGGCTGGTGGTGGCCGACAAGGAAACGCGTGTGGCCGCCTATGCCAAAGAAATCATCAAGGAGGTCGAGACCATCGCCCATTCCGTTGGCGTCGCCGAACCCCGCTTGATGCGGCGCAAGCACGTGCGTGTGGTCCAGCCCGACGGGCGGTCTGTTCTGATGTCCGACCTCTGGCCGCAATCGTTATAGCGGACCTTCGTGCAATTCGTGGCGAAGGTTTGGAGTGAGCCCATATTGCCGGATGCTGCAGGATGCTTAGACATCCGCTTCCTATTGCCACTACCTAGCGCGTAGACGGCTCATCGTGACCGGCGTGATACCCAAGAAGGACGCTATCAACGAGTGGGTGAAAATGTCTTCATAGCTAGGGAACGCTTGGCGGAACCAGTTCAGCCGCTCCGCCCCGCCAAGAGCGGCGAGACACCATTCGCGCTCCGCCTTTTCACTCAGTGCGCCCCTTAGAACACCATTTGCCCAGTTTCGGATTGGTTCAGAGTCAATCATCAGATTTGTAAGCTGATCCGTATCGATCCAATAAAGCGAGGCCTCTTTGGTTGCTTGGATGGTCACAAGCGACACGCCATCCCGCGTTCGCGCGATATTCGGCGTGACAACGCAAGGACCAACAAAGAGCTCAACGCAGACCTCCTTGCCATCCGGGTCACAAATGGTGCTGGCGAGGCACCCATCCAAAAGAATGTACTCATCTGATGCAGGTTGCTCTTGGTGGGTAAGGCGCGCGCCTTTGTTCAAACGCTTACTTCTCCAATGAGACGCAAAACCGTCTGCAAGGCTCAAGTCGGACAGATCAGGTGACTGTGCGAGATAACTCCGTAGATTCATCTTGGTAGCCTTATCAAATGATAATGCGCGTGGCTTCACCCAAGGGCACCTTGGCACGAGATCAAGGAGGTCCCAAAATGGTTCACACACTTCTCTCAAGGTACATCGGGTTTGCCGCAATTGGCTGCGGGTTGATTGCTACCGTCATCTACGTGCTGATGATCACCGTCACGCTTGCCCACATCGAAACTATCTCGGGGCAGGTGTCATTCGACATGCGGCCCTTCGGCTACGGCCCCTCGGATGCCGCGACGCTTCTTGAAGCCTTAGGTGCAGAAGGGCGCGAGTATTATCTCAGTCGCCAGATTCCTCTGGATACCCTCTATCCGGCCTTGCTCGCGCTCACACTGATCAGCACCGTCTGCTGGCTTGGGCGACGCATGCCCAACAGGATAATTGTCCGTCTTAGCGTTGCTTTCGCCGTTGGCTGTGCGCTGTTCGATTATGCCGAGAACCTAGGGATCGTGGCGATGATCTACGGTTGGCCAGATGTGTCGGGATCAATGGTCTACGCCGCCAGCACAGCGACAATCGCCAAGTCCGTCATGACAACTCTGGCTGTGCTTCTCGCACTTGCAACAGGGCTGATCTGGGCTCGCCTGCCCAAAGCATGCGTAATTGGGCTGACCCTGAACTGAGGTCGAGCTCCCGATAGG
>ERZ1740070.515-NODE-515-length-26302-cov-29.294853_pt1 | contig 26302 bp, 20 predicted proteins | sample MGYA00581734_ERZ1740070 | MGnify/ENA primary metagenome ERZ1740070 (study PRJEB43018, sample SAMN04849744) | marine metagenome | isolation source: floating plastic debris | place: Pacific Ocean | collected 2008-09-01 | study: EMG produced TPA metagenomics...
AACTCTCGGGTATGTCGGATCGCGAACTGACCGATATCAACCTGTGTCGCGGAGACATCCGTCGCGTGGCTTGGGAAGCAACCCAACTCTAAACTATTGCCGTCTCCGATCACCCACCAGAAGATTGTGAAAATCGTGTAATGGTGGGTGATAAGAGATCACGTATTTACCCCGCAAACCGTCGAAAACGCTTCGATTACAGAGTGAGAAAAATCTCTATTTGTCCTGCCAAAGTGGCTCACACATGTCCAACCTGTCCAGCAATGCCATTCATGCAAAGTTGGTAGCTGCGAAGCAACAAAGAGTTCCTTCGTTCAAGGCGTTCAAGCGCCAAACGACTTGGCCCAAAGCAACTCCGACTTCTTCAACAAAATAAGCCCATAACACCCAAACCTTGCGCTATGTCCAAACAACTGCAAAGCGCCAAAAAAGCAGACATTGGACTGTGTGCGGGCGTCTCAAAGCAAATACCAACAGAACCTCACTTCGCGCGGTAGAGTGGTCTTAGCCCAGTGGCTCGCACAGTTCTGCGGTGCCTTTCAGAAACTGACCCTTTGCATCGGCCCAATCATCCTGTGTTGCACTTTCCAAGGCTGCGAGGAGCGTCCAGTAGTCATCCTCTTCCAGCACGGCCGCGGACCCGGCGGCTTTGTGGGCCAAGTGCCGGATCTCTTCGGTTGATTGCGGCTCTGCATCGACCTTTTTTGCAAGCGACGCCAACTCCTGGTGCAAAGCCTTGATCGCTTTCTGGTAGCGTTCTTCGCCGAACCGGGTTTTGAAATCGGGGGCGGAGGAATGGGCGTCTGTGCCTTGCGACCTGTGCGACAAATCCGATGTCGCCTTGGCCAGCTTTGCTCCCAGCGCGCCGAGTTTCACAGGCTTTACGACCAAATCGACGAACGGCGCCTTCAGGATTCTGTCGTGATCCTTCTGCGCTGCATGGGCGGTGACGGCGATGGCAGGGAGATCTTTCCAATCCACGTCCAGATCACGAATGCGCGTCAAGGTTTCGATGCCGTCAATGCCCGGCATGCTGATATCCAAAAGCAAAACATCGAAAGCACGCTGGGCAACCAGATCGACGGCCGCGTAGCCGTCGGCGGCCTCCGCCACGTCGGCACCCAACTCCTTGAGCATGTCGCTGAGAACCATGCGGTTGATCTCGTTGTCATCGACCACCAATGCAGTGATACCCTGTTTGATCGCCTCGTGCGTTTGGGGTTCCGGGCTTTCCAGCTTTTTCGTCGCATACGGCGCGTCCGGCATTGGGATCTTCAGGGTGAAGAGACTGCCTTCGCCGAGCAGGCTGTCGGCCTCGATGGAGCCGTCCATCGACTCCGCCAGCCGCTTCGTGATCGCAAGGCCAAGGCCTGTGCCTGCGTTCTCGCGGTCAAAAGCGGTGTCGATGGTCACAAACTCCTCGAACACCCGATCCAGATTCTCCGGCGCGATGCCCACGCCGGTGTCCGACACCCGGATTTCAACCAGGTCGTCATTGGGAAGCCGTTCGACCTCAACGGCAATCGTTCCGTCATGGGTGAATTTGATGGCATTGCCGACCAGATTGACCAGACACTGCTGCAGTGCCGTTTTGTACCCCAGAACCACGCGGAGGTCGTCTGACAGCACATTGAAGGACAGCGTGTTGCCCCGGGTCTGAGCGTTTGCAAGCAGGCTGTCCGACACGCTTTGCAGAACGTCGCGGAGATCAAACCGGATTTTTTCCTTGGGCCGTGCATCAGAGGACAGGCTTGAAAGGTCCAGCACGTCATTGACGTGGGACAAGAGCAACTCACCGGATGCGGCAATGGATTTGAGATGCTGTTTCTGGCGCGCGGCCATGCCGCTTTGGTCGATCAAGGACAAAGACCCGAGGATGCCGTTGAGCGGCGTGCGCATCTCGTGGCTCATCACAGTTAGCAAGTCTGATTTTGCCTTCTCACCTTCGCGCGCCTTGTCGCGTGCGGCGCGCAGGTCGTCCACCGCTTTGATTTCGGGGGTGATGTCGCGCAGGTAAGAGACGAAAACCTGTTCGCCATCGGTCTCAGATATGGAAATGCTCAGCTCAACGGGGAACACTTCGCCCGATTTGCGCTTGGCTTCCAATCGCACACGGCCCGCATCAATCACTTTCTTTTCGCCGGTCTCCAAGAACCGGTTCATGCCTTTGGTGTGCATCTCGAGCATATGGTTAGGCACGATCAGCTCGGCCATGTCCTGACCGATGGCGTCCTCCGGCTCATACCCGAAAACGGACGCTGCAGCGCCGTTGTAGTCGATTATTTTGCCAGAGGTATCGACCACGAGAACGGCATCCAGAGAAGAATTGATCGCCGCCTCGAACCGAGAGCGGACCCGTTGATTTTCCAGCGTCACCAGTCGGCTTTCACGGAACAGGCTTTCCAGCACAAGAAGCGCCGCGACCAAGATAAGCACCAGCCCCATCACCGCGATAGCGAGCTTAATCAGCGTTTGGCTTAGGTCTTCGCGGCGTTGTGCGTCCTGCGCGGCAAAAACCTGAATGCCGGACAGGGCAAGGGCCCGGGCCTGTGGGCGCAGTTGCTCAATCTCTGACAGGATTTGGGGGAGTGCCGCGCGAAGCTCTGATCTTGGTCCATCAACAACGGGCGTTGTCCGTTCCAGAAAATCGCTGAACGCGTCTATGGCCGCCGTCGCTTTGACATCCTCGGTGAACAGGTCCTTTCGTTGGCTGCCCGACAAGATACCAACCCGGCTGTAGAAAACATCAAAGCGCCGCACGAACCCGGTCAGATCAGAGGTTTCGTCGTCGGCCGTTTTGGTCGCGACCTGCTGCAGCTGCAGGACTTCGACCTCCAACTGCGCAAGGTTCCAGCTGACATCATCATTCTGGGCGACGGACAATGCGCGCAGATGTTCGCTCACCGAGCGCACGAGGTACCCGGTAAAGACGAGGCTGGCAATCAGCACAGCCACGAACACTATGATTGGCCATCTGCTTGTCATATGTGCCTGTGCAGTCCGTTGGCTGCGTTTTGGTTTTAGTTGCTGGCCATGACTTCGATGCGGTCAAGCTGCCAGATGCTGCGCGAATAATACTCTTCTGATTTATATTCTTCGTTACCATCATAGGGGTACACAATCCACAACGGTCCTTTGTTGCGCACTGACATTTCTTCGCCGTTTTGCGAATAGGCAATGATCGGGCCGCCTTCGACCGCGTCAGCCGTCGGGATGGAAACCGCGTAATCATTCAACGCAACAGCGTTCAGCTCTGCACCATCTGCGCCCACATGTTCCAGTAAAACACCCAACGAAACGCCCTCGAAGGTTTGCACGCCTTCTGTCCAGATCGTGGTCGTCTCAAAGGACTCAGATGGCATGGCCATCAACTCGGCCATATCGAAAGTCCATGTCTCGCCACTGTCAGAGGCTGCCACAGAGCCGGAAACCGTCAAAACGGGCTCTTCTGCCAGCGCGGGGACCGCGAACATAAGAACGCCGGCCGTCAGTGTTGTGGTGATTGTCTTCAACATGGGTCTCATGCTCCAAAATGTGCGTGTGTCGTTGAACGCCTTTTGCCACGCCTTGGGGAACAGGTCATTTGGGCATGAGGTTAGGTGACTATCCTTTCGTATAGTTTCGCTATCCCCAAAGGCAGTTGGCCTGCCCAGATTTGACCATGTTTTCCATCTAGAAACCCGGCACATCACCTAAAGGCGTAGGCCCTATGCAAAATCTTTAATGAGACAGGCAGGGCTTGGGGCGGTTTTAGGAGTGATTAAGATGACTGAAGTAACACATGAAGGTGTGAGTGGCCCAAGCAACGTAAACGCTCTACTTTCACGACCAGCACAGGTTTATGGACAATCGGCAGCAATGCGCATTCTTTTGGCAGATGATCACGAAATGGTACGCGACACGATCGCGGCCTATCTGGAAACCGAAGGGCGCGCCGCGGTTGTGTCCGTTGAGGATTACGCCAGTGCGATGAAAGCGCTCGCGGCCAAAAGCCCGTTTGATCTCGTCCTGCTTGATTTCAACATGCCCGGTATGAACGGCCTCGACGGGCTTGCCGCCGCCAAGCAAAAGCACCCCGATCAAGCCTTTGCTATACTGAGTGGCACCGCGCCGAACCGGGTGGCCCATGAAGCCGTCGATATGGGGGCTATCGGATATCTGCCCAAAACCATGGGCGCCAAATCTCTTGTGAATGCTGTCCGTTTCATGATCGCGGGTGAGACGTTCGTGCCTGCCTCGGTCATGGCGGACAAGGGCGAAACGGAAGAGACCGCCTTTACCAAGCAGCTGAGCCAGCGTGAACGCCAAGTGCTACAGGGTCTTTGCCAAGGTCGGTCCAATAAAGAAATCGCACGTGATTTGGATTTGCAGGAAGTGACGATCAAACTGCACGTTCGGACGCTTTGCAAAAAGCTGAACGCCAAGAACCGCACCCACGCGGCGATGATCGCAAAAGACGCGGGCTTTGAATAACCCGCGTCTTTCAAGTGCTTTTAGAACAGGATGCTGTCGTAGAACCCATCGAGGTCAGACCCGGCATCCTCAAGAACAAGAACTGTGCCGTTGTCCATTGAGACGTGAATGTCATCCCCGTCTACAACGCTCACGTTCTCGAGGAACCACAGCTCTGCCTCATCTTCGTCATCCGCCAGACCCAGCTTGCGAAAATCGAGCGTATCGCCATCGCTGAGAGAGAAGTCTTTGATGGTGTCTGTCGAGCCATCAACATCCTCAGAACGGAAGACAAACCTGTCTGCGCCTTCGCCGCCGAACGCAATGTCGTCACCTGAACCCATGTACAGCCGATCATTGCCTTCGCCACCGTCCAGCGTGTCATCGCCCGATGACCCGTTAAGGTAGTCGCTGCCAGCGCCCCCTTCCAGCAGGTCGTCATCGCGGCCTCCATTGAGTTTGTCGCGACCCTCACCGCCGAAGAGTTGGTCTTGGCCACTTCCGCCGGCGAGAAGATCGTTTGCATCGCCACCACGCAGGATGTCGTTGCCTGATCCACCATCAAGTTTGTCAGAGCCAACGCCTCCGTCCAGCAGGTCATCTCCGGAGCCGCCATCGAGGGTGTCGTCGCCTTCACCACCGAACAACTCATCGTTCTGTGACCCGCCCTCGAGGATATCGGCCCCATCGCCGCCATTCAGCGTATCGTCGCCCGATCCACCTTTGAGCGTATCGGCCCCGGCATCGCCTTGCAGCGCATCGTCACCGGATCCACCATCAAGGGCATCGTCGCCGGTGCCGCCGAACAGAGCGTCAGCCTCAGATCCACCGGACAGAACGTCGTTTTCGCTGCCACCTCGGAGAACATCATTGCCGGAACCTCCGTCAAGGACGTCCTCACCTGAGCCGCCTTCCAACGTATCATGACCCGCAGATCCAGTCAGGGTATCTGTGCCTTCGCCGCCGATTAGAATGTCGTCGTCTTCGCCAAGCAGATTGCCGAACTGGTCATACCGCAGGCCGTCTTCGTCATAGAACGAGATGATGGTGCTCTGGCTATTCTCTCCGGCGCCGCCGTGAAGGTTGTCATTGCCTTCGTTGCCTTCCAGGCGGTCACCGCGGCTACCACCGATCAGTGCGTCAAATCCGATGCCACCAAAGAGCTTGTCACTGCCACCCTCACCTTTGATGAGGTCATTATAGGTCAAAGCGCCTTCGGTGGTTGCCACAAGCTGGATATCCTTGATCAAGACGCTCGATCCAAGATCGACATTGGCAAAGGGGCTGAGCGCGGTTGGGTCTGCGGCACCGTCGTTTGAGTAGGATTTTGGCGCCTCTTCGATAAGCTTCAGGCTCGCCTCTCCGGTCTCTTCATCAATGATGACCTGATAGATCGCACCCGTCTTCTTGGTGCTGTCGTCCATGTCATGGTCGCCGGAATTTCCTGCAACGTAGAGATTTCCGTCAGCATCGACAAAAGCGGCACCAAAGGTCATCAACGGCACACCATCAAGGGTCTCCCCGTCAATGATCGTGGAGGTAACAGGGATCGACGTGAATTCAGGTTCACCACTAGAGATATCGACCACCAAGAGTTGGGTATCGCCGCCCTCCTTTTTGGGCCGCGCGACGCCGTAGAAGGATTGTGTCGCGCTGTCGAAAGCAACGTCATAGACGCGGTAGTCGACCAGCTCCTTTGGCAATTTGTGGACCGTTGTGACCGGATTTCCATCGGCGTCAAAATTATCGACGTCGATGATGGCGATATGGTCCATGCTCGCGTCAAAGGACCAAAGATTGCCCTCATCGTCGAAGTCACCAGTCCAGGACCGGTACGGTGTTTCGCCAACGCGGTACGTGTCGCCATTCGCATCGATCATCACCAGATCGGTTTTGCTCACTTCGACACCACGGGAATCCACGCCATCCGATACAGCAATGGCGTAGAGCAGGTCATTCTGCTGGTTGTAGCCCATGGAGTTGACATTGACTGTCCCGTCCGAGCCCGCTTTCTCATAGGTCTGGGTCTCTGTATCGAACACATGAAGCGTGCCATCGAGCACCTGATACAAGTTCGGCTGACCGTCGGCGAAGGCCGCAACTGTGACGGTTTCGCCGCCGATCTCCATCTCCTTGTCATAGTGAAAGGCAGGACCGGATGTGTCGATCTCTGGGCCGGACCCATCGCCGTCGACGGACCGGATCGTGATCTCAACATCCCCGTCTGTCGCCGTAAATTGGATCGCGTGCTCTTCAAACGCGCCGCTGTCTGACGTAAAGACAGCGACGACTTCACCATCCACCAGAACCTCGATCGCGCCGTTTGGTCGACCAGCGGCAAAGTTGGACGCCAGATCTAGCTTGAGGTCATAGACGCCACCAACCTCAGTGGTGATAGTTTGCGTCATCTGCTGGTGGCCATTATCCAGATCGGCCACATCCCATGCACCGCTCTTGGAATAGTCATTGAAGCCGGTTGCATCTTCTGTGCCTTCGAGAAGGTTTTTCTCGGCGTAGTCGCCGTGGATCACATCGTCACCACCGCTGCCGCTTATCGTGTCATCGCCGGAAAGTCCGATCAGTTGGTCGTTGTCGCGGGTGCCTTCTATTCGATCAGACAGACCGGTGCCGACAACCTCTTTAGGGTCATACATCATTTTTCATATCCTTAAGTTCTGGGAGAATTGGATCGGCTGAGTTACCAGCCGATCCCGTTAAGTTGATCGGCGTTGCTGCCCTGGGGGAAGAGCCGCACAACATCGATCACGGGGATATCGGGACGGGCAGAAACCGCCTGGCGATAGTCCTCGTTGCTGTGGCACACGATGATCGCGTCCACGTTGTCCATCACGTCCATTACGTCATCGCAGAGCATGTCTTTCAAAGACCCTGCCAACTGACCCAAGCCTTTGCTTGCGTGTTTGACGTAGGACATGAGCCCCTCCAGTGGTGTGTCTTTGGTCACTGCCGCATCATGGACGCGCAGTTCGACACCCTCAGCCTTGAGATCCGCCATCACTTCGAGGATCGGGCTTTCGCGCAGATCATCCGTGCCCGGCTTGAACGCGACACCCAGGATGCCGATACGCTTTGCACCGGTTTGGCGCGCCATCTCAGCGGCTTGCTCGATCTGTTCGCGATTGGATCGATCCAGATTGGCAATCATGGGCAGGTTCACACCCAGGCTTTCTGCAATGTGCTGAACCGCGCGCACTTCCTTGGGCAGACAGGAGCCGCCATAGGCGAAACCGGGCTTCAGGTAGTAAGGCGACAGGTTGAGTTTTTGGTCCTGACAGAAGATGTCCATCACAGCGTGGCTGTCGACGCCCAGAGGTTTGCACAGGCGGCCCACTTCGTTGGCGAAACATACTTTTGCCGCGTGCCACACGTTGTCGACATACTTGATGGTTTCGGCCACCTCGACTGTGGTCATGATGGGGGTGTCATCAACCGGCTGGTAGATCCGGCGCATGATGTCTGCCGTCCGGAAATCGGTTGTGCCGATCACGGTTTTGGGCGGTGCGTAGAAGTCTTCAATCGCCACGCCTTCGCGCAGGAATTCTGGGTTGAAGCACACGCCGAAATCACGGCCTGCCACTTTGCCCGATATGTTTTCCAGGATTGGCACCATCACTTTCATCGTCGTGCCTGGCGGGATTGAACAGCGCATGGCGAAGACGTGAAAATCGGTCTTCTGCCCCAGGCCCAAAGCCATCGAGCGCGCGGCTTGTTCGATGTAGCTGTAATCGCATCCACCATCTGCAGCGGTGGGCGTACCGACCGATACGAAGGTCACATCGCTGTCACGCACCGCAGCGGAGAGATCGTCGGTGGCGGTGATCAGATGGTCCTGCACGCCTTCGCTGAGGGTCTCACCCAGCATGTGTTCATGGATCGGACTTTCACCGCGAGCGATCTGGTCGATCTTAGTTTGATCGATATCGACGCCAATCACTTCGTGGCCCAGCGAGGCCAGGCAGGCTGTGGAGACTGCGCCGACATAACCCAGTCCAACGATGCTGATTTTTGCTTTGGCCAGGGGAGCGTCTACTGTGGCCGGTGTGACGATTTCGGCGTGGCGAAGGTCAAGTTTCTTCAGTTCCATTTTGGTATCCTCATGTTGCTGAGGATGGTTCTAATGCATTGATAAAATTTATTTTTATGGCGAATGGGTAGGAGCGGGTCGCTTTGGATAAAGCCGTTATACGGAAGGATAGGTGCACCTGACCCAAACGAAAAACCCGCATAATTTCTCATGCGGGCTTTCGTCTGTCTGGAGGGAGGGACAGGAGCGAGAGTTAAGCGGCCTCTACCCGGTCGTAGATATCCTCGTACCGGATGATGTCGTCTTCGCCGAGGTAGCAACCAGACTGCACTTCGATCAGGTGCAGCGGCAACTTGCCGGGGTTTTCGAGACGGTGGATGGCGCCAAGCGGGATGTATGTGCTTTCATTCTCTGAGAGCAGTTTGATGGCATCGCCGACCGTCACCCGGGCCGAGCCGCTGACAACAACCCAGTGCTCGGCGCGGTGAACATGGCTTTGCAGGGAAAGTTTGGCACCCGGCTCCACCATGATGCGCTTCACCTGGAAACGGGGCCCGAGCGAGAGTGTCTCGTAATACCCCCACGGGCGATAGCAGCGCTTGAACCCATCGGCCTGCGGATCTCCTTCGGCGCGCATGGTTTCAACCAATTTGCCCACCTCGCCGCTGCGTTCCACATCCGTGACGAGGATGCCGTCGTCCGTGGCAACCGCGACGATGTTCTTCAGACCAAGACCTACCAGCTTCATGTCGGGATTGGTGGATTTCAACATGGTGCCTTCGCAATCGACGGCACTTGTGTTGCCGATGGTGACGTTGTCACAGTTGTCCTCGTCCGAGGCCGCTTTCAGCGCTTTCCAGCTGCCCAGATCGGACCAGCCGCAATCCAGCGGGAAGGCCACGCTGTCTTCGAGATGTTCCATGACGGCGTAGTCGAAAGACACGTCACGGCAGCGCCCGAATGCGCCTGCGTCCAAACGGCGGAAGCCAAGGTCTTCGGCGCTCAGGCCCAGAGCGGCTTCACACGGTGCCATGAGATCAGGGGCGTGGGTTTCGAACGCCCTCAGGACCGTGTCGACCCGGAACAGGAACATGCCCGAATTCCACAGCCAGCCGCCTTCGGCCAGCATCTCAGCTGCCGCCATTGCGCCCGGCTTCTCTTTGAATTCGGCGATCAGAAGCGCGTCTTCGTTCCCGCCTTCGACCTTCAGGTAGCCATAGCCCGTGGCGGCGTGATCAGGTTGAATACCAAGGGTGACGATGTGGCCGTTCTTTGCAGCCACGGCGGCCCGTTGGATGGCGCTCTGGAATTCGGTGTCATTGTGAATGGCGTGATCGCTGGGCAGAACCAGCAGCACAGCATCCGGCTCATCCCGGCGCATTAGAGCTGCAGTCAGAATGGCGGCTGCGGTGTTGCGGCCTTCGGGCTCGATGACAATGTCGCCACCGGTCGGGATCGTGTCCTCCAGCTGTTGCTGGACGAGAAAGCGGTAGTCTTCACCGGTGATCACCATGGGCTTGGCAAAGCCACGACCCTTGATGCGATGAACAGTCTGTTGGAACAGGCTCTGACGGCCTGTCAGGTTGGCGAATTGTTTGGGCAGGCTTTTGCGAGAGACGGGCCAAAGGCGGGTGCCGGAACCGCCGGCAAGGATGACTGGGTGGATCATGACAGGTCCTTTCAATTTTCGATCTGACTGGGGTGTAGCAGGGCGAAATCACCGAAAGGGACGCGCGGAAGGGTAAGGGAGTGCGCAAAAGTATAGGTGGAGTAGACCAACGTCTTATGTAATCGAATTTGACTTTTAGCGGACATTGCGCTGGTCATGTTTGACGGTTGCCTGTTCAGCGCGACCCAATTTTATTGGAATAAAATTGCTGAGAAAATTGCAATTTTCTGGGGCAGAATTTTTGAAAATTCTGTTGCGCACGAACACAAAAAATCATCGCGACTGACTACAAGTGCTCGATCAGTTAACGGGCCAATACCTACCCAAACGGCGTTTCAATCAGCCCCACATACATCATGATCAGCATCAGAAACGCCGACACTGCCGTCGCCAACTGGAACTTGGCAAAGCTGTTCTTAGACGTCTCCAGCAAGCCTGTTCCGCCGCCCGCAGACTGGTTCCCACGATTGGACCATTTCTGCTTTGACAGATGGAAGATCATGTAGATCTTGACCGACGCGTTGATCACCTGATTGAGGTAGAGGATGAACGGCCAGGTCATATCGGCGCGGCGGCTATACCCGAAGAGAAACAGACACAGCACAATGCGCGAGAACAGCACCCATATGATGCAGTTCCAGAAATAGCCGGGCAGGATCATACTTCCGAGGACAGCCATGACGGGGCTGACCATCATAGTCCACATGGCAAGCCGCTGATCGACAACGCACCACCAGATGAAAAAGGGCATGGCCCTGGGGCCGAGCGCGATGGCCCGTGCCCCGTTGCGCAGCATATTTCCCGACCAACGGCGGAAGTTCTGTACCATGCGCATTAGGCCGTTTTCCTTGATCACCTCGATCGTGTAGACGGTCGCGTCCGGCACATAGGTCATCTTGGCGCCCTTGCTGAGCAGGTGGTACCAAGTGGATTTGTCGTCGCCTGAAAGAAACCGGAAGTTGCCCCAGAGCCAGTGGTTGAGGTGGTCGGCCTCAATTGTGCGAATGAACTTTTCATCCAATATGTGGCGTCCGCGAAAGACGCTCATGCGCCCCGTCAACGTCAGAACGCGCCCGGACAACGCATGGCTCTGCATTGCTAGACGGCGCTGTGCAAACCGCATGTCGAGCCATTTGGCGATCCATTGCGGCCCGTAGCAGATCACCTCTTCATCGGTGGTGAGCGCCTGCAGGTCCGGATCCGCTCCGAACATCGACAGCGTCTTGCGCAGCACGTCATTGCCATAAAGCGCATCGCCATCCATGAAGATCACAAGATCATCAGGGCTTGCCCCCGACCGGCAGATCGCCCTCAGGATAAGGCCAATGGCCATGCGTTTGCCGGGCTGGTTCTGGCGGATGAACACCAGTTCTGCGAGATTGTCAGGGATGTCTTGGGCGTAGGTCTCCACGAACTCTCGGATGATCAGTTCGTCATAGGCGCTGCCGGTGCCAATGTAGAGCGTCGTCGGGATTTGTTCCTGACGGATCTGGCCGAGAATTGAGCCGATGACGCGCTTTGTGATGGACGGCTCTTCGTAATAGGTCGTCATCTGGATGTGCAGCCGCTCGGGCCGCCAGCCTTCGTTCCAAAGCTTGTCCGCCCGCCTGCGCATTCCGGGCCATTTTGTCTTTGCATAGACCTGTGCCCGCAGGGCGTGCGTGAACCACCATCCAAAACGCCAAAGACCCAAGGTGCCCAGAACGACAGTTACATGCAGCGTTGACGGGTTGGCAAAGCGGTTGGGCACATTGGCCAGCAGCCACAGCAGCCCCATGAAAATCACAAGAAAGGCCGTGAAATGGCCCAGGGACCAGCGGCAGAAATAGTTGGGCACCGGTGTCTGCAACTCATGAAGCCGCCGTGTGAGATCCTTGTCGAACTCATACTCTGTCATCTCATGCGCCATTGAGCCCGACCTTTCTCATTGCCCAGGATTTCAGGCGTGCGCCCAGCTGACGCTTTGCGTCGAGATTGACGGGAGCTCCGAGGCGCAACCGAACCTTTGTGTCTTGGGCAGAGAGTTCCGTGGCCGCGACCGTGACCGTGATGCCGAACTCACCTGGACGCTCCGGGTTATCCGCCGCGCGAACATCGACGACTTCGCCCTTGAGCCGGATTTTCTCACCGTTTTCGTTCAAACCGATGGTGGCAGGCATGCCGAGGTAAACCGTTTCGGCAAATCTCTCAGATATCCACCCCACTGTGACGCGCGGCCCGGACGCCTCAAAGATCAGGCCGGTCGCCTCGGAATCGAAGACCTGGCCCGGACGCACAAGCACCTCTTGAACCAGACCATCGAGCGGCGCGCGTACATGATTTTGCTCGAGCATTTCGGCATGCGCCGCGCGGTCCGCGGTCAGCCCACGCACAACCGCCGCCTGCCGGTCGGCTTCCTTCTCCAACAGGCTATGCACCACACGCACCGGATCGAATGTCTCGGCCAAGTCCGCATTCCTGTTTCTGAGCGCCAGCCACTGTTGACGGATATCGTCAAAACCGCCGTCATTTAAGACATCAGTGTAGATGCGCGCGGCAATGGCGGTGCGGACGGAAAGCTCCTCCGACGTCATCTGACGCTGCAGCTCTTCCAGTGCCTGCATGACGCGGTCGTATTCGTTCTTCGCGACAGTCAGCTTTGCATCTGCGGTTTCGAGTTTGGCTCGTGTTTCGGGATCATTCAGACTCAGCAGGATATCACCGGCCTTGACGCTTTGACCGGGCACCACGTCAACCGACTGCACGAAACCGCCATTCGTCGGAAAACTCTGATGCATGGGGGCAAGCACGCGGCCATGCTGAATGTCGATGCGATCAAGATTGGTGAAAATGTTATTGCCGATGATGCCCACAACCATCGTGGCAATCAGCAGGTAGGTGGCAATGTTGAACAACACTCGCAACGGGCGCGGAACGAATTTGACAGGCTGGCCCGCCTGTTCTTCTTCGGTTTGCTCCATCGGCACAAGATCGACGGGGGTGTCGAGGCTGGTAATAACCTCCCCACTGCTGGCCATCTTGCCTGACAGCAATGACCGATAAAAGAGCGCAAGCGTTTCGCGCTGTCGCCCGCTCAGGCCTTCAAGCTTTACAAGGGCCTTTTCGGCATCCTGCGTCAACCGGACAGGAAAGCAGATATCAACGCCCTGGAACGGGACGCTCAGTGTGCCCGTGCTCGGGCATTCGACCGTACCTTCCGGCCAAACAAGCCCGGCAAGAGACCAGTTTTCAATCCGCACCCGGTCGCCTTGGGGCGTCTCGATCATCAGCGGGGCCTGAACGGTCCAGTCCAGGTTCGCATCGGGGGCTTCGTGACGGATTTTCAAGATTCTCTCCTTGTTTGCAGGCAGAGAATTAGAATGAAGCCCCGATCCGCGCGGTTGCGCTTGCGTATATGTGTGCTCGAAATGGATACCCGGACTATCCGAAAGTATAGCTACGTTCCCGCCTTTCTGGTTCCGCTACGTACTCGAGTTCAAACGGAACTGTGATAAAGCGTCTGCAGCACTGGCTGAGCGCACCAATCTCACCGCAACCGACGTAAGTGTCACCACACAAACCGCATAGATTTCACCGAAAAATCGCCCGAAAAATCGAACATAAGATATTGATTTTATAATGAAATGTATGTGGTGGGTGATAAGAGATTCGAACTCCTGACATCTTCGATGTGAACGAAGCGCTCTACCACTGAGCTAATCACCCGACGCGCGGTCTGGTACCGCTATTTCACAACCTTCGCAACAGGCGGCTTTTCAGCTTGCGCGGCGGCAGCTTGCTTGGCCCGCTCCTTGGACTGGCGAATGCGAGTGATAATAACCCTGTTCTTGCCCACATCCTTGACGCGCTGCGGCAGAACACGGCCCATGGGCTGGAGGTTCAATGGCCGTTCTTGAGCCAGAGCCTCACCCAGCACTTCGATCATCGCCTCAATGACCGGCTTGGCAAATTTCTTTTTGATATCAGATCGCTCTACGACCAAATCCATCAATTCGCGCTTCTTCAACTCGCTCACTCCGACAGCGGGTTGCACCTCTTTCACGACAGAAACAGCCGGAGCTTTGGAGCTCTTAGCCCGCTTTGACGATGTCGCTTTAGGTGTCGCCTTTGACGTGCTTTTGGCGCGTGTCCTTGTCGCTGTGGTCGTGCGTCGGGTGGACGTTGTTTTTTTGCTTGCCGTTTTGGATGGCATGACTGCTCCTCTGCCAATTTTATGGTGTGCCAGATTTGTTGCACTTGTGTGGCTAATATATCCATTTCTCCCCGATTTGACCACCGTTGAGTTGACCTCTGGTAGGTCTCCTCGTTAAGTGGAACTACATTTAGTACTGGGGGCTGCTCGTGAAAAAAATGCTTACTGCCGCCGCGTTTCTGGCATTGTTGGTCGGAACCGCTCATGCATCTGGCGTGACTGAGCCATTTATGGAACCTGAGGTGATCGCGGCGGACCCGTCGCTGAACGCAAATCAATTGATGATCTTTGCTGCCTTGGCCATAATCGCTATTATCTTGGGCGCTGCAGGCGCATTCTGACAAGGTAGCGGACGGTTGGTTTGGTTTAGTTTGAACATGTGACTGTTAAACTTTCAAACTCATGAAAAAAGCGCCCAGGTTTGGGCGCTTTTTTAGTTTGAGCCTAAGGCTATGGGCCCTCATTAAGGGTCACGCGCTCCTCAATGCGTAACCGCGCTGGACCCGTCAGGGCCGGCATTTCGCGCGGCTTCGGCAGCGGCCGCTTCCTCTGCCGCCTCATCCCAATCCACCGGCTCAGGCGCATCGACCAGAGCGAGCTTCAAAACATCGTTGACGTGATCGACGGGTATGATCGTCAGGCCATCTTTCACGTTGTCCGGGATCTCTGAGAGGTCCTTTTCGTTTTCGCGCGGAATGAGCACGGTCTTGATGCCGCCACGCAACGCCGCCAACAGCTTTTCCTTCAACCCGCCGATGGCCAATGCGTTGCCGCGCAAGGTCACCTCACCCGTCATTGCGATGTCTTTGCGCACCGGAATGCCCGTGAGCACGGACACGATCGAGGTCACCATCGCAAGACCCGCGCTTGGGCCATCCTTCGGCGTTGCTCCCTCAGGCACATGTACGTGAATATCCCACTTTTCAAAGCGAGGTGGCTTGACCCCGATCTCAGGCGCGATCGACCTGACATAGGAGCTTGCCGCGTCGATGCTCTCTTTCATGACATCGCCCAGCTTCCCGGTGGTCTTCATGCGGCCTTTACCCGGCAGACGCAGCGCTTCGATGTTCAGTAGCTCTCCACCCACCGATGTATAGGCCAGCCCGGTCACCACGCCCACCTGGTCTTTCTCTTCGGCAAGGCCAAAGCGGAACTTACGGACACCCAGGAAATCATCGAGATTTTCGGATGTTACAGTGATATCCTCAACCTCTTTCTTGATGATCTTGGTGACAGATTTCCGAGCCACCTTGGCGATCTCACGCTCCAGATTACGTACACCCGCCTCCCGCGTGTAATAGCGGACGATGTCGCTCAGCGCGTCCTCAGACAGCTCAAACTCCTTGGGCTTCAGCCCGTGGTTCTTGATCTGCTTGGGGATGAGATGCTGCTTGGCGATCTCGCGCTTTTCATCCTCGGTGTAGCCGGCAAGCGGAATGATCTCCATCCGGTCGAGAAGCGGCCCCGGCATGTTATAGCTGTTCGATGTGGTCAGGAACATGACGTTGGAGAGGTCATATTCGACCTCAAGATAGTGGTCCGTGAACGTGCTGTTCTGCTCCGGATCGAGCACTTCGAGCATGGCCGAGGCCGGATCGCCGCGGAAATCCTGGCCCATCTTGTCGATCTCATCGAGCAAGATCAGCGGGTTTGTCGTCTTCGCCTTTTTCAGGGCTTGGATGATCTTGCCCGGCATCGAGCCGATATAGGTCCGCCGGTGGCCGCGGATCTCACTTTCATCGCGCACACCGCCCAAAGAAATACGGATGAATTCGCGCCCCGTAGCCCGCGCCACGGATTTCCCAAGCGAGGTTTTGCCCACGCCGGGAGGGCCGACCAAGCACATGATCGGGCCCTTCAGTTTCTTTGAGCGCTGCTGAACCGCGAGATACTCGACGATCCGCTCTTTCACCTTTTCGAGGCCGTAGTGATCGTCGTCCAAAACGGTCTGAGCCTTGTTGAGATCCTTCTTCACGCGGCTCTTGGTGCCCCATGGAATGGACAGCATCCAATCCAGGTAATTGCGCACAACTGTGGCTTCCGCGCTCATCGGGCTCATGTTTTTGAGCTTTTTAAGCTCCGCATCGGCCTTTTCACGCGCTTCTTTGCTGAGCTTGGTCTCATCGATTTTCTGCTCAAGCTCGGCAACTTCCCCTTCGCCCTCTTCGCCGTCACCCAGCTCCTTCTGAATGGCCTTCATCTGCTCATTCAGATAGTATTCGCGCTGCGTGCGCTCCATCTGGGATTTGACGCGGGTTTTGATCTTTTTCTCGACCTGCAGCACCGACATCTCGCCCTGCATCAAGCCATAGACCTTCTCCAGACGCTCACTGACAGACAGCGTCTCCAAAAGCTCCTGCTTTTGTGCCACTTCGATGCCCAAATGGCCCGATACCAGATCCGCCAATTTCGCCGGATCATCACTTTCAGAAACGGCTGAAAGTGCTTCTTCTGGAATGTTCTTTTTCACCTTGGCGTAACGGGCAAATTCATCTGTCACGGTGCGCAAAAGCGCCTCAATGGTGGCGGCATCCCCCGGCATTTCGGAAAGGTATTCGGCACGCGCTTCAAAGAAGTCGGCGTTTTCGAAATATTCGATGATCTTTACCCGGCTCACACCCTCGACCAGAACTTTCACCGTTCCATCAGGCAGCTTCAGCAATTGCAGAACATTGGCCAGAACGCCCGTCCGGTAAATGCCGTCATTTGACGGATCATCTTCGCCCGGATCGATTTGGCTCGACAGCAGGATCTGTTTGTCGTCCTGCATCACCTCTTCCAGGGCGCGAACTGATTTGTCCCGGCCGACGAAAAGCGGCACGATCATATGAGGAAACACCACAATGTCGCGCAACGGCAGAACGGGGTAGGATGAGTTGAGAGGATCTTGCATGCTCATATCCTTATTATTGGCAAGAAAGCTCTGGCCCCTGTCTTAGGCAACCTTGGCTTTCTCCGTTGGTAATGAATGAAATGGGGCAACGCACCCCGCATTTCAACTGACTCGTTTTGCGCCAGAATGACGACGGATGAGCAGAGCCTCAAGGGCTCACGTACCGCAAATCGCAATCTGCTTGCGCAACGCTTTCAAAAATACCGAAAAATTTTTTATTTTCCACGGGAAAGCGAGCGATGTTAATCCAGAAATGCTTTCTCGACAACATACTCTTTGGGATCGGAGTTTGCCCCTTCCCTGAGGCCATACTCCTCTAACATATCTTTGATCTCAAGATTGAACGCCAGATTCCCGCACACCATCGCGCGATCCGTTTCCGGAACGATCGGATCCACGCCCAAGTCACGGAACACTTCGCCCGAGCGCATCAGGTCCGTGATCCGCCCCATCTTTGGGCTTTCTTCGCGCGTTGTCGTCGGATAGTACCGCAGCTTTTCGTGAAACCCTTCCCCGATCAGCTCTTCCAAAACCTCATCTTTGCGAATGCTGTCTATCAATGCCCGGCCGTAGTCGAGCTCCCCCACTTCGCGGCAGGTATGGGTGATAATCACTTCATCATAGTCGTGATAGGTCTGCGGATCGCGTAACAGCGAGGCAAAGGGCGCAAACCCGGTCCCTGTGGCGAAAAACCAAATGCGTTTGCCCGGCAACAGCGCATCATGAACCAAAGTGCCAACGGGCTTGGGTCGCATGATCAGATCATCGCCTGGCTTAATATGCTGCAGCCTGGACGTCAGCGGCCCATCCTGCACAATGATCGAATAGAACTCCAGTTCTTCATCCCAAGCAGGGCTGGCAATGGAATAGGCGCGCAACAAAGGCTTTTCACGCCCTGTTTTTTCATCGGTTTGCATCAAACCGATCATCACGAACTCGCCAGAGCGAAATCTCAAACTGGCCGGGCGCGTCACGCGGAAGGAAAACAGGCGATCCGTCCAATGCTTCACTTCCGTCACGGTTTGCGCATCAGGCATTGCCTTCGCAGGTTTGGACGGGGGCGCGACGTTTGTATCTGTCATAAGGGCACCAAGATTTGAACGTGTCTGGCTGGCCCTGACCGTCGCCATGGGCGTGCTTTTTACCATCTAGTCAAATCTTGGGGCGAGTGTCTAGATCACTTGACAGGCCAGAGACAACAAACTGCGCGAAAACGTCTAGGCCAGCTCCACAACGTCTTGTTTTGCCTCCGAAACAAGCGATTGCGCCGCTCTTGGCTTCAGACCGATAATTGTAAGCGCGGCACCCGTCAGCTGCGCATCCTCAAGGTCCTGCGAAAAGCGATCGAGGCGCGTGGTCACAACACGCTGATCGGGCCGCGTCGCGTTCTCAATCACCGTGATTGGCACGTCGCGCGCAGCACCATACATCAGCATCCGTCCCTGGACGAATCTGGCAGACCGTTTGCCCATGTAAACGCTCGCCACAGCCCCAGGTTTGGCCAGCTCACGCCAATCATGCTCGGCAAAACCCTTCATGTCATGGCCCGTCATAAACCGCACGGAAGAGTTTCTGCCCCGCTCAGTCAGGCTTTGACCAATGGCCGCAGACGCCGCAGACGCCGCCGTGATGCCCGGAACGATGTTCCAGCTCACGCCCGCGCCCTCAAGCGCGCCGATCTCTTCATCCAGGCGGGCAAAGAGCGTTGGATCACCCCCCTTGAGCCGCACCACCTGCTCTCCGGCAAGGCCGTACTCCACGATCATATCGTTGATCTGGCTTTGCGCTGTGGACGGCCCAAACCCCTTCTTGCCCGCGTCGATCAACACCGCTTCGCGGCGCGCAAGCTCGAGGATTTCAGGACTGACCAGCCGATCGTGGATCACGACATCGGCCTCATCCAAAAGCTTGCGCGCTTTCAGCGTCAACAGCTCGGGGTCGCCGGGACCTGCGCCAACAAAGGCCACATGCCCCTCGCGCGCGTCCGTATTTTTATGTTTTTCCAGAAGGGTTTCTAGGGCGATATTGATGCCCTCTTCGCCCTGTTCCTCAATGGCACGAGGACCAGCTTGGAAGTAGTATTCACGCCAAAAGTCACGCCTTGGCCGTCCAAAGGGCAAAACCTCAACCGCGTGCCGAAAGGCTTTGCCGACCCGCGCCAGCACGCCAAGCGTTGCTGGCAACCGGGCTTCGATATCCGCTTTGATCGCGCGCGCTAGAACCGGTGCGGCCCCCTCTGTGCCAATGGCCACCGTGACAGGGTCGCGATCCACAATGGCTGGCGTGATGAACGCGCTGTCGGCCAGATTGTCGACAATATTCACCAACGCGCCCTCGGACTGCGCGATCTCAGATGTGCGCGCATCCTCAAGCGCATCCTCATCGGCGGCGTAAAACAACACGGCACCTGTCACGTCACCCGGCGCCAGCGGTCGCTGAACGAGCGTCAAACGCCCCTCGTTGTGCCAATCGTGGATCTCAGTGTCAGCCCTTGCGGCGAAAACCGTCACGTCCGCTGCGGTTTTCAGGATCAGCCGCAGCTTCGCAAGCGCGGCCTCGCCGCCACCTGCCAGAACGATGCGCCGCCCTTCCAGAGCGACAAAGATGGGAAAATGTTTCACGGCTGCCTGTCCAATAGCGATTGACTCTGGCTAATATAGAAAATATTTCCAATTTATGACCATATAGTCCGGTGAATAAGAACATTCGTTCCGCTTTCACTGCAATTCGAAAGAACTGTTCCAAGAAAAAGGAAAAGCAAGAATGTCAGTCCGCCTGGACGATCTTGATCGGAAAATCCTCAACGAGTTGCAGCGCGATGGCGGGCTGTCTTTGGATGATATTGCCAAGCTGGTGGGCAGTTCCAAGACGCCGGTTTGGAACCGTATCCGCAAAATGCGCGAAGGCGGGGTGATCAAACAACAGACCTATCTGCTGGATGCCGAGGCGCTGGGATTTGAGGCCTGTTTTTTCGTACTGATCCGAACGTCTGAGCATGACGCGGCCTGGCAGGCGTCGTTTTTGAAGGCCTTGCATGAACGACCGGAAGTGCAGGAAGCGCACCGGTTGGCTGGTGACATCGACTACATCCTCAAGGTGCGGGTTGCCAATGCGCGTGCCTATGATGTGTTTTACCAAGCGCTAATCTCAGAGGTGAAAGTCTACAATGTGACTGCGCTGCTTTCGATGGAAGAGATCAAGTCAACCACGATGCTGCCAATCTGATGTAGATGCAAAGCGCCCGTAAGGGATTGATATTGTTTCAAGCTTCAGCCAAAGCCCGGACAATCGGGACAAAATCCTGCGCCTTAAGGCTGGCCCCTCCGACCAGCGCACCGTCTACATTGTTTGTGGCGAAAATTTCGGCGGCATTGGTGGGCTTCACGGACCCGCCGTAGAGGACCGTCATGTTCGCGCCCTCTTCCCCGAACCGGTCTTTGAGACGCGTGCGGATGAAATCATGCACCTCATCTATTTCGGCTGTCGTGGCCGTGCGACCCGTGCCGATGGCCCACACCGGCTCATAGGCGATGACCATATTGGCAGCTTTGCTGGCATCGGGCACCGAGATGGCAAGCTGCCCGCCAATAATGTCGAGCGTGTTTTTCGCCAAGCGCTGTTTTTCAGACTCGCCCACGCAAACGATGGCCGTCAGGCCAGCAGCCAGCGCCGTGCGCGCCTTTTCCCGCACGTCCTCGCTGCTTTCATCATGGTCAGCTCGGCGTTCAGAGTGGCCCAAGATAACATGAGATGCACCTAAATCTGCAATCATAGACGCAGAGATATCCCCAGTGTGAGCGCCAGAAGTTTCAAAATGGCAATCCTGCACTCCAATATTCAATTGATGACCCGAAACACGCGTCAAAGCTTCGGAAACGTATAGGTACGGCGGGCAAATCAGCGTTTCCACGTCCAAACTGGCCGTTTCCTGCGCGATCTGATCCAATTGTGAAAGCGCAGCAAGAGAGCCGTTCATTTTCCAGTTGCCTGCTGCCAGTTTTCGACGCATCAGGCCACCTCTTTACCACTGAAAATCAAAAGCTTGGACGTCAAAGCTACATGTCTTTGAACTTGATCGATTCACCGCATCCGCAGGCTTCTGTCACGTTCGGATTGTTGAACACAAACCCAGATTCAAGCAGCGAGGTTTGATAATCGATCTCCGTGCCAAAGAGGAACATCTGAGCCATCGGGGCAATCATCACCCGCGCGCCATCCTGCTCCACAACCTCGTCCATGGGGTCAACTTCGGCCACGTAATCCATGGTATATTCCATGCCCGCGCAGCCGCCTTTCTTCACGCCAATCCGAAGACCCTTGGTTTCCCCCTTGGCCATCAGTTTTGAGATCTGCGCGGCGGCTTTGTCGGTCATCGTCACGGCCTGCTTTCCGGGCATCGCAAACATCACATGAACCCCAATTCAAGCTTTGCTTCATCAGACATCATGTCCATCCCCCAGGGCGGCTCCCATGTCAGATCCACATCAACCTGTTTCACGCCGGGCAGCGGTTCAATCGCTTCGGCCACCCATCCGGGCATTTCGCCCGCAACGGGGCATCCCGGCGCGGTCAGTGTCATGATCACAGAGACGGCGTTCTCGTCATCAATACCGATCGTGTAAACCAGACCGAGATCATAAATATTCACTGGAATTTCAGGGTCATAAACTGACCGAATGGCTTCCACTACCTGCTCATAGAGCGGGTGATCCACGCTCGATGGAATGATGAGAAGGTCGCCCTCTTCAGGTGTGGCCATGTCAGTCATGTCAGAACCATTTTTTGATGCCTGCCCAAATATATAAGAAGTTGAACCCAACCCGTCCAGAGCATGCGTTATCCCGCAGACTTGCGGCGCCGGATCGGCATCGGTCGCACCCGTGCCTCGATGGTCTCATAGAGCTTACCGACGATGTTTTTGCCGGTGGAGGTCTCAATGCCTTCGAACCCCGGCGATGAATTCACTTCCAGCACCTTGGGCCCCGCATCGGAGCGCAAGAGATCGACCCCCGCCATATTGAGATCGAACGCTTTGGCCGCGCGAATGGCGGTCTCACGCTCGTCTTTGGTGATGCGAACCGATTTTGCAGATCCCCCTCGATGCAGGTTCGAGCGGAAATCACCTTCCGCGCCCGTTCGTTTCATCGACGCCACGACCCTGCCACCGATAACCAGGCAACGAATGTCCTCGCCCGCGGCTTCTTTGACAAAATCCTGAACCAGAAAACTGGCCTTGAGCCCGCGAAACGCATCCACCACGGATTCCGCCGCCTTCTTCGTCTCCGCCAGAACCACGCCTTTGCCTTGCGTGCTTTCCAAAAGCTTCACAATGAGCGGCGCGGTGCCGACCAATCCGATGATATTGGCATTGTCCCGCGGCGAGGACGCAAAGGCCGTGTTGGGCATGTTGATCCGCGCCCGCGCCATCAGCTGATGGGCGTAAAGCTTGTCCCGGCTGGCCGTAATCCCGGCCGCCCCGTTCACGCAATGCGTGCCGATCGTTTCAAATTGTCGAATGATCGCGGCACCATAGGAGGTGATCGAGGCCCCGATACGCGGGATCACGGCGTCATAGCGCGGCAGGCGTTTGCCATCGTAATGCACCTCGGGCGAGAGCGCGTTGATGGCCATGTAGCACCGCGTGGTGTTGATCACCTCGACGGTATGGCCCCGCTTTTCGCCCTCTTCCACCAGGCGGCGGGTGGAGTAGTTGTCTTCCCGGCTCAGCACGCAAATGCGCAAATCCCGACGTGGGGCGCCCTCGCGCATGCGGGCCGTGGAATAGACATCATAGGTCAGCTCTGGCTGTTGAAAACGCTCCGTGGCGACGATCGAAATGTGGTCACGCAGGGCCGTCCGCCCGAGCAGCATACGAGAGGCCATGTTGGAGCGATCCGTTAGCGTAATCTCGATGGGCCATGTCTCGCCGGCGACTTCAAGCACCGACGAAATCACACAGCGCAACTCCTTTTCGCCGTTCGAAGACGCCACTTCGCGGCGATCGACCAAAGAGGCTGAGCACGGGATCCTGAAGTCCTCGCGGCCCGGAATGGGGTGCACGTTGAAGCGCACCTTGGGTTTGGCCTGCGAGCCGAAAACCTCGATGTCAGAGGCATGAAGCGCCGACGTGCGCGCGCCCGTATCCACCTTCGCACGCAAGGCTGGCACGCCCAGGCCCGGCAGACCGATCCACTCTTCCCATCCGAATTGCATATGCTGAGTTTGGTCATCCGCCATCAAAAAATCCGTGTCTTTGGTTTCGTGACGGTATGATGACGTCTGCCCGGGCAAATGCAACCATGGCTCGCCCGGGCGTTTTTTTACTTGTTGATGTCGTCGTGGATCACCCGGCTTTGATCATCGGACGGCTTGAACGCGACGCGCAGGATGATCCAGCTGACCAGGGACACACCTGCAAAGACAGCCAGCGCCGGCGTCAGCCCGATATCGCCCGCCACGGCGACAACCACCGCCATGATCGCCGCACCCGCCGCGATGCCAAGAAAGATGAATCCCGGCACCAGCATCTCCAGGATGCCCAGGGCGAGGGCCGCGCAGGCCCAGACCCACCAAAGCGTCCATAACTCGGTCATGATGGCTTTCCTTTCAGCATCTTGAACGCGTCTCCAAATGCCTCAATCGCATTGGCGGGCACAACAATCGTATTCGAAGATGGTCCCGCACCCAGTGCCGTGAGCGATTCCACCTGTTTGAGCGCCACCTGATATTGCGCCGCTTCCAGCCCATTGTCAGCAATCGCTTTGGCCACCACGCCTGTGGCATAGGCCTCGGCATCGGCCTGCACCCGGCGCGCCTGGGCCGCCTTTTCAGCCGCATAAAGCTCAGCATCAGCGGCCAATTCCACGGCGCGACGCTGCCCTTCGGCCTCGGTGACCTGCGCCCGGCGGGCGCGCTCGGCATTAAGCTGCTGGAGCATCGCATCGCGGGTGGCCTGATCGAGGTTCACATCCAGGATCTCGGCCCGTGTCACTTCAATACCCCAATCATCCACAGCCGACTCGACCGACGTCTGGATGGTATCTATCAGGCGCGCGCGGTTGGCCTGAACATCATCGAGATCCATCTTACCAATCTCCGCCCGCACAATCCCGGCCACGGTGGTCGCAATCGCGCCGTCTACGTCCCGGATCCGGTAAACCGTCTTTTCCGGCTCAATGATGCGGTAAAACACGGATGTGTCGACCTGCACCAGCACGTTGTCCTTGGTGATCGCATCCTGGCTTGCGGTCGGCAGCTGCCGCTCAAGGATCGAGATCTTGTGCGCGACCACATCAAGGAACGGCACAATCAGGTTGATCCCCGGCCCAAGCACGCTTCTCAAGCGCCCAAAGCGTTCGACCACATGTTGTTCTGATTGAGGTACGATCCGTACGCCTTTGAAAATTATTACGAAAACGAGAATTGCAATCAGAATAAAAATCAGATTGCTTGATAAAAGATCCAGAAGAATGTCTTCCATTCATATCCCTCCATTTTTGTATGCATTAGTATACATATGGGTATTCACCCCCTCTTTTGCAAGTTAGCCGCATCCGGATTAAGGAGAGGCAAACAAGACACTTAAGGGTATAGCTGTGCAGTTTTCCTTTGAATTGAAGGCCCAGGATGGCACGGCACGCCTCGGTGTGATCCAGACGCCACGCGGCGCTATTCACACGCCCGCCTTCATGCCTGTGGGCACCGCTGGAACCGTCAAAGCCATGATGCCCGATAGCGTCGCCGCCACGGGGGCAGAGATCGTTTTGGGCAACACCTATCACCTGATGTTGCGCCCCGGGGCCGAGCGGGTGGCCCGGTTGGGTGGGCTGCACAGCTTCATGAACTGGCACAAACCGATCCTGACCGACAGTGGCGGCTTTCAGGTCATGAGCCTGGCGAGCCTGCGCAAGCTGACCGAAAAGGGCGTCACCTTCAAATCCCACATTGACGGGTCGAAACACGATCTCACACCAGAACGCTCAATGGCGATCCAAAAGCTTTTGGGCTCAGACATCGTCATGTGCTTTGACGAGTGCCCTGCCCTTCCCGCCTCGGACAAAGAGGTGGCCGAGAGCATGCAGCTCTCTATGCGGTGGGCGAAACGGTCCAAAGACGCGTTTGGGGATCGCCCGGGACACGCGCTCTTTGGCATCCAGCAAGGCGGCGTCACCAAAGATCTGCGCGCCGAAAGCGCCGAGGCGCTCATTGATATCGGATTTGACGGATATGCGATCGGAGGGCTTGCCGTGGGCGAAGGGCAAGAGGCCATGTTCGGCGTACTGGATTACGCGCCCGACATGCTGCCCGTCGACAAACCTAGATACCTCATGGGCGTTGGCAAACCTGCCGACATTGTAGGGGCCGTAAAGCGCGGCGTCGACATGATGGATTGCGTGCTGCCCACCCGCTCTGGCCGTACGGGTCAGGCGTTCACGCGGCGCGGCGTGGTCAACATCAAGAACGCCCGTCACGCAGATGACCCCCGCCCTCTAGATGAAGAGTGCACCTGCCCCACCTGCACTCAATTCTCACGCGCCTATCTGCATCACGTCTATCGCAGCAATGAGATGATCGCGGGCATGCTGCTCAGCTGGCACAACGTTCATTACTTTCAGCAGATCATGTCCGAGATGCGCGCGGCGATCGCGGCGGGCACATTCGCGGCCTGGGAAGCAGAATTTCATACCTTGCAGGCCCAAGGCGATATAGAGCCGCTTTAATCTGGGAAGCGCAAAGGTCTAGCTCGTGCGCGCCGCGATCACTCTCCGTTCACACCGGTCTGCGTGTCGTTTCCAACATCGGGCAAGGTGCTGGTACCTGTATCCAGACCGAGGGACTCACTGACCGACTCCACTGTGTCCGAGGTGGCCTCGTTCACCGCGTCTGTTGCAGCATCCGTGGCAGCATCAACAGCATCACTTGCAGCATCCACGGCCTCATTCGCCGCATCTGTTGCCTCGTCGACAGCCTCATCAACGGCTTGCTGCACGTCATCAGCCGCCTCATCCACGGCATCGTTTGCCTGATCGACGGCCTCCTCGACCGCCTCTT
>ERZ1740070.516-NODE-516-length-26298-cov-15.019815_pt1 | contig 26298 bp, 26 predicted proteins | sample MGYA00581734_ERZ1740070 | MGnify/ENA primary metagenome ERZ1740070 (study PRJEB43018, sample SAMN04849744) | marine metagenome | isolation source: floating plastic debris | place: Pacific Ocean | collected 2008-09-01 | study: EMG produced TPA metagenomics...
TTTAATCAACAATCGCAAACTCTTGAATATTGAGATGGGAAAGTTTAGCTTCAAATGGATTAGGACTGAGTTATGATATTATCACCGTATTAAATCCAACTTTGGATTCAGACTACGCCTTGATTATTGTAAGATTAAATTTGTCCTGGACACAAACAGTTGCTCAAAAACCTGCAGATTCCCTTTTTCAAAGTAAGCATTCTCATTCAAAGAAGAATGCAAAATCAAGTCATCTGCGTTCCCATAGCCATCAATGATGATGGTATTCATGTTGTTTCCGTCTACAGTCAACCTATAAGTAGCTACTTTGCCATCAACACCGAAGGTATCATCAAACTGTCGCTGTGTGATGTTTTGAATACCATTTAAATACGTTTGTACGGCTACAGAATCCGCCTCCAAACCGTCAACCGACCATTGCTCACCCATTTTGCTAAGTACAAAACTACTGTCTCCCGGGTATTCAAATTTTAAATTCGTTAAATCAAGTTTGTTGGTTTTAAGAAAGGTCTTATCTCTTAAATTCGAAAACTCCTGGTTGAATGTGGACGACAGAAAGCCTTCAACGGAGTACACGTCTTCGTCATCAGACAGCCTTACAAAAGTAGACATTGAGCGTGTGTTTTGCTGAAAGTTAAACTTACCCACTACCAGGTCGGCTAATTCCTGTTCGCCTGCATATACCTTCACTTTAGTACCCAGCGAATCATTCACTTCATATTGCGACCATTTTTTTTCAGACTTAGCAACCAGACGCTTGGGTTTTAAGCTAACCAGTGAAGACAGCATGCCCGTTATTGAATTCTGATCAGCATCGTCTTTAACCGTGCCATTTGACACTTCCCACTGGTCTCCGGTTCGAACTAAATCAACTGCAACTCCTGAATTAGCTTTGGTAAGTAGTTGAATTTTAGTGACCCGGGCTGTATCAAGTTCTACCAATATCTCTTTAAAATTTCGTGACTCCCCTTCAGAGAAGAATTGCTTCCATAAAAAGACAATTAACAATACCCCAAAAATGAGAAGCAATATTTTATTTCTATTCATAGCTCACCTCCATTCTTTTAATGCGCTGAACTCTGCGGATCTGTGCCCTTATAATGCCATACACAACTGCCAAAAGTATGGGCAAGGCAAAGTTTAGCCATTTAAGGGTCGCCTTGGCGCCATCTTCAAGCTGATCCAGCGGTCTGGACGTTACCCCTTTCGTTCTCAGTTCGATCAATCCCGTATCGTCGGAAAGCCAATCAATGCTATTGACCAAAAGACTGACATTATCCTGTTGCACAGCTTGAGGCTGACCACCATCACGTGAGTTGATAGCAAAGTCACCGTCGCCGATTACCACCATGCGTGTGGCAACACCTTCAAAGTTGCCTTCTATCACCGCAGCAGCTACCTGGTTTGATAATGGAAAGTCAATTTCGGTCCATTGCTGTTGAATATTGAAATAGGTGGGCGCATTTACCGAACCGGATTGTGCAGAAGAGTAGGCCAATGGCATAAAGTTGACTGTAGTATCTCCTGAAAATACTATCGGGCTGGCAAAGGGTAATATTACCGCTTCAAGCCCTTTGGTGATAGGATGCTCTTCAAAGCTATTTATTATAGGTAAAAACGGAAACTGAACCTGTGACTGAATTCTAAATGGTCCTTGTTGCTGCTGAACAGTGACAGATGCACTATTAGCATCTGTGATAAACTTATTCTCTACCGTAGCTCCCTTTTCTTTCAACCATTCGCCAAGACCGGTATACACGGAACTACCAAATGAACTTTGTAAGTCGCCCTCCACCTTGTTAATAGCAATCAGAAGTTTTCCTCCGCGCCCCAGAAACTGATCTAGCTGAAGTAAATGGGACGGTGGGACAGTATCTTTTGGAGCTATCACGGCCAGTGTATTAACTCTTAGTGGAATTTCTGTAGTATCGGTCAAAGTAATATTCTCAAAATTGTAAAGTACGGATAAGGCCTGCCCCGCCTGCTGCATATCAAATGTGGTAGGTTCACCATGCCCCTGAACCAAGCCAACCGTAGGCTTATCAACAACGGCTAGCTTCTTAATACTCGTTGTCAAAGCATACTCCATAGCTTCCCCGGGCTGCATGAAAGGGATTACATCTTGCTGCTCGCCCATCTGGATCATTGCGCCCATAAAAGCTTTTTGCTGTTTTACCTGATCCTTTTCACGAACGTTGATCATTACAGGGCTCACACCAGCCTGAGCGGCCTCCTGCTCCACTTCAGGATTCTCATTGGGGTTAATGAATTCGTAAACCAAGTTACCACCTGACAAGCTTGAGTATTCGATCAATAAGTCCTGAAAGTCCTGACGCGTTTGTGCAATGTTTGGAGGTAGATTTTCTGAAAAATATGCCTTTACCGTCACAGGCTCCAGTAGGTCTTCTAAAATATCTTCGGTTGCCTGACTGAGGGTAAAACGCTTGTTTTCTGTGAGGTCAATACGAACAAAATAGTCGCTGGAAATAAAATTGACCAATAAGAGGATACCTATGATCAGTATCACTGAAGTGTAAAATGATTTCTTCGTTCTCATTGATCTTAATTGGTTAAGTTTCTTTTAGCAAGACTGGTTTGAGCCAGCAATAGCCCAACGGCTATAATACTTAAAAAGTAGACGATGTCCTTAGTATCAATAACGCCCCGCGAGAGCGATTCAAAGTGTACGGAAAGACTAAGTGTATGGAACAACTGCCCTATAAAACCAGAGGTACTGGATGCCAGAACGTTAAAGATAATATGGAAAAATAGACCAATAAACAGTGCCAGCAGGAAAGCTACGATCTGATTATTGGTTATGCTGCTGGTAAATAACCCAATGCTAATGTACGCAGCGCTCATCAAGAGCAAGCCTAAATAACCGCACCAGATTGCACCATGATCCACGTTACCAATGTTGGCTAAAGTTATGTAGTAAGTAAGTGTAAAAAGAACGGCAATGGTAACAAGAAGAAAGCAAGCCAGAAACTTACCTAAAATAACGTCTCTATCTGTTACCGCCTTAGTGAGCAATAGCTCTATTGTTCCGGTCTTTTTCTCTTCGGCAAGCATTCGCATAGTGATTGCAGGAATAAAGAAAAATAGTGTCCAAAAGGCAATATCAAAGAAACTATTTAAGCTGGCCTGCCCTACCAGGAAAACATCAGCTCCATAAAGCCAGGTAAAGAATCCGCTGAAGCCTAAAAAAAGAACCAACATGATATAGGCGATCAACGAGTCAAAGAATGACTGCAATTCACGTTTCGCAATTATCCATACAGATTTCATAGCAATGAAAATTCAGTGTTATTTGTTACTATAATTTGAAAAAATCAGGTAGTAAGATCCCGGAAAATATCTTCCAATTTGGTTTCCGAAGGAGTGAGTTCGGTAATTACCCACTTATTTTTTACACAGCATTGAAAAATATCTCTTTTCACACTCATGTCGGGTTTACTCTGCACCTCAAACCGGTTATCTCCTTTGCTTTCAACAACTGAAACCGTTGACAGCTCTGTAAAAGCTTTAACAACTGCTTCTTCGGCTCCGTCTTCTACACAAACTAAAACTAATTCCTGGCCTTGTGCCTGCTTTCGCAGGGTGTCAGCGGTACCATCGGCTACAATCTTACCTTTATTGATAATAAGAATACGATCACAGGTTGCTTCCACTTCAGGTAAGATGTGTGTGCTGAGTATTACCGTTTTTTCTTTACCTATCTCTTTAATTAGTTTACGGATTTCAACGATTTGATTTGGATCGAGACCAGTAGTGGGCTCATCCAGAACTAGTATTTCAGGGTCATGGATCATGGCCTGAGCCAGACCAACCCGCTGGCGGTATCCTTTAGAAAGCTCGCCTATCTTTTTGTGTTTTTCGGCGTTAAGCCCGCACAGCTTAACCATTTCTTTCGTCCTGGCTGCAATGTGATGATTTGGCACACCCTGGAGCGCTGCAGAAAATTCCAAATAGTCGATTACAGGCATATCTAAATACAATGGGTTATGCTCAGGTAGGTAGCCGATATGCTTTCTGAGGGAATCACCTTCTGTACGAATCGACTTACCACCCATGGTCACATCACCTTCATCTACAGCTATGTAGTTGGTGATCATTTTCATAGTAGTAGTTTTGCCCGCCCCGTTGGGACCAAGGAAACCAAGGATCTCTCCCGTTTTAACTTCAAAAGAAATATTATCTACCGCCTTTTGAGGTCCGTAGGTTTTCGTCAAACTTTCAATTTTAACATCCATAAAACAGAAATTTTAACCTCTTATAATTTTTGGGGCAATTATAATAATTAGGCTCTTTTTTAAAAACCCTCCCATAAAAAATATTGGTGTTTATTTTTTAAAAGAAGAAATTACGCCGTTTACCTCGTCTTTGGTATAATCAAGGCGGGAACCAACCAGGTGGATAAGCTCCAATTCTGCTTTTGCCAGATCGCCATCTGCCAGCGCCAGTTGGATCATGTCTGAAAGTTGCTTTTCCTTGTCCTGCTTGTTTTGCGGAATAAAGTAAACGTACTCATCGCCATGATCAAGCATTACATTCAATCTATCGAGAGGTACGCCAATGTCATAGGCTATTTTTGAGAGCGCTATTCTTTCTATTTCCTCTATTTTGCCGTCCGCAGTTGCTAATGAAACTAAATTTCGAAAATGTTCAAGTTTAACAGGGTCAGTCATAATTTTATTTAAATACCGACGGCCAAGATAGTATTTTTTACGATTCTTGCAATCAATTCATATTAGCGCTACCACATATTATTATGATAAGTAAAAAGAATGTTTCGCTAAAGGCCTTCAATACCTTTGGACTTGAGGCCAAGGCAGGATCATTCTACAATACTCGTAAGCGAGAGGATCTTTTAGAGGCCCTTAAAACAATTCGATCTGATAATCAGAAACTTACCATTTTAGGTGGTGGTAGCAATATACTGCTAACCCGGGACATCGAAGGCGCTGTTATTAAAAACTCCATACCAGGCAAAGAAATTTTGGAAGAGACAGCTGACTTTGTAAAGGTAAAATTTGGAGCAGGAGAAAATTGGCATGAATGTGTGTTGTATGCACTTCAAAACGACTGGGGCGGTATAGAAAACTTATCACTCATTCCTGGTACAATGGGTGCCGCACCCATGCAAAACATTGGAGCTTACGGGGTGGAAATTTGCAATGTATTTGTGGAGTTAACAGCACTTAATATTCAAACTCTTCAGTGGGAAATATTTTCTAACCGCGACTGTAATTTTAGTTATCGCGAAAGTGTTTTTAAGAATACAAAGAAAGGACAGTATATCATTGTCGATGTCACATTGAAGCTCACCAAGGTGAACCATACTATCGATTATTCTTATGGCGCCATAAGCGATGTCTTAAAAAGTGAAGGTATTGACAAACCAACCATTCAAGATGTTAGCAACGCCGTTGTTCAAATCAGAAAAGGTAAACTCCCTGACCCAAAAGACATAGGAAATGCCGGTAGTTTTTTTAAAAATCCGACCATCGACAAAATTGACTATGAAGGCCTGAAGGCAGAGTTTTCAAGTATACCTGGGTACGAACTGCCTGAAGATAAAGTCAAAGTGCCGGCGGCTTGGTTAATTGAACAGTGTGGTTGGAAAGGCACCACCAAAAACAAAGTTGGGGTGCATAAGAACCAAGCTCTGGTACTGGTCAACCATGGCGGAGGCACAGGAAACGAGCTTTGGGAACTGGCCCTGGAAATACAGAAGTCAGTCGCTGACAAGTTCGGAATAGATCTGCATCCGGAAGTAAATATTATTTAGGCCCTGATCTCATCAATGGCCCGGCGAAATTTTTTGTCCAGCGTCCAAATAGCAAAATCATTTTTCCTGGCAGACTCCAGGATATAACAATCGATTAACCCTACTCCTTTTGCGTACAACTTAAATTTATTTGACAGTTGCCCCGCATTAATAAAACATAATTCTTCATTGGCTTTAGGTGTATTAATCCAAAATTCTTCGAGTAATGCCTGCTCCCTTTTGTTTCTGACGCCTTGAAACAGTTCCCCAAATATTGCGCTATTGGTATAAATATGCCCTTTCCTTAAGTAAGGAATAAACATATCGGATAGTTCAGCATTCCCTCTGAGAAATTCGATCCAGACCGATGTATCTGCAATGATCACCTATCTCTATTGACTTTGCGAATGCCGTAAGCCGTAAAATCTTCATTGAATTGAAAAGGCTCATTTTGCACTTCATCAATCAGATGGTTCAATTTTTTGTGTGAAATGTATTCCTTTAATGCGATGATTACGCTCTCTGTAATATTCTTGCCGCCTGATAACTTAATCACTTCATTGATTAAGTTATCAGGAATCAGCGCTGTTACTTTCATAATTATTTCTTTTTACTAAAATACGATGTAAGATCGTATTTTATCTAACGAATTTGATTATTATTTTAAACCTTTATTGCGACTAATAGTCAAAGGCCTGGAACAATCAACCACTTCTTTGGAAGATAAGGAATTACTTGAGAAATTAAGAAACGAGGAAACCCGCAATTTTGCGTTTAATCAGCTAGTTAGAAAATACCAGGAACGCATTTATTGGCATATCAGAAAGATGGTTATTGATCATGATGATGCTGATGATATTGTTCAGGATGTTTTCGTTAAGGTATACAAAGCCATAGGTAAATTTCGGGAAGATGCCCAGCTTTTTACCTGGATCTATCGCATTGCTACCAATGAATGCCTGACATTCTTAAATAAGAAAAAGAGGCGATTCTTTCTACCAATAGGCGATGTGGAAGCAGAATTAAACAATAAGCTCGCTACTTCAAGCGACCTGGATGGCGACCAGATACAAATGAAGTTACAAAAAGCATTATTGAAATTACCAGCTAAACAGCGGTTGGTTTTTAATATGAAGTATTACGATGAAATGAAATACGAAGAAATATCGGAAATAACCAATACCAGCGTGGGAGCTTTAAAAGCCAGCTATCATCACGCGGTGAAAAAAATTGAAGATTTATTAAAAATGGAATTAAACCATTGAATGTACTTAAAGTCAAAGGACCATGAATCGGAAACTGGACAAAATAGAAAAGAAAAACATCTACAAAGTACCGGATGACTACTTCAATACATTGCCAGGTATTATACAATCCAAGGCACTAGAAGAAAGTAAAAAAAGTAGCATCGCCTGGTCAATACCTGTGATCAAATATGCCGTACCTGCACTTCTGGTTGTGATTTTAGCAGGCTACTATGCGTTCGTCAATGAGCAAGAGCAATTGAAATCTGCTGTTGAGCTTTTATCAGAAGTTGAAACTGACGAACTAGTAGAATATCTGGCCTATTCGGAAATAACTACAGAAGAAATATTGGAAATAGTAGAACTAAACGAAATAGATTTTGAATTCGAAAATGAGGAAACGGACCTGCTCAACGATTCAGATCTTGATGATTTAGAATACGTTCTAGATGAATTTTCAGAAAATAATGAATTATAATTATAAAATTATGAAAAGGTTAGTTGCATCATTTATAGCGGGAGTACTTATATCAGGTACAGTTGCGATAGGGCAAAATAAACAGACAGAGGAGAAAATACAGGCCGCAAGAATAGCCTTAATCACCGAACGGCTATCGCTGACTCCTAAGCAAGCGGAGCAATTCTGGCCCTTGTATAACGAGTTTAGTAAAAAAAGAAAGGAATTACGTTCCGAGTACAACACCGAAAAAGCAAAGCTTGATATGGAAACTGCCACTGAAGAACAAAAGAGGGCTTTATTGAATTTCGGGCATAAGCTGAAAGAGCGAAACCTTAAGCTAGAGAGAACGTACTCAGACAGAATGCTCTCTATTATAACTTCGGACCAAATACTTTCGCTTAAGAAAGCTGAAGACGATTTCAGAAAAATGGTTTTACAGCAAATTCAGAAAAGGCGTCAGCAACGTCAGGATAGAAGGGAACAATTTAGAGATAAAGCCAACGATAGACAGCAACAGAGAAGAAACAATTAGCTGGTTTAATGCTTTACCGTTTAAAGCTGATACTTTTCATCGCTTCGGCGCCTTTTATATCTTACTCACAGTCAGATATTGATCAGGAACTAGTTGCTTTTGAAGCCTCATTAGATGCACTTGATTCCGCATCCCTGATCAGCATGCTCGACAGTCTTATTAAACTTGGGGATGTACCACTAAGATCTCAGTTCAGTGTTCGGATAGGCTATAACTCACAACTTGTAAACGCAGGTCGCGACTTAGGTTTAAATCAATTTGGTTTCTCATTTGGCACAGCGTATTACCATAAATCAGGAGTATATGTTGATTTATCAGGCTACACTAATAATGTGAGCAACCCAAGTTATTATCTTAATCTGCTTTCAATAGGATATTTAGGGGAAATCAGCGCCCGATGGGCTTATTCAGTGAGTTATGATCATTACTTCTACAATAGTTCCGGCAATGAACAAGGTACCCAAATCTATTCTGACGGATTAAATGCAGCAATATACTCCCTTGGAGAAAAAATAGATACAGGCTTAGACTATTCGGCTATTCTGGGGGATACTATCACAGCACATCGCATTACCTGGTTTGTTAATGGTAATATCAATATCAAAGGCTTCTGGTTTTTCGACAAAGTTACAATAATGCCTTCTGCAAGTATGTTATTTGGCAACGGCACCAGCTATCTTTTTAATATCACAGAAAATGAAAGCGACTTAACGCTAAGAGAAAGATTCATACTTTTGAACGATGATGATCCTAATAATGATCCAGGGAGATTTAATATAGACGAGGAATTTCCGAATCAATTTGGGCTCTTAAACTATGGATTATCGCTACCCATAGCTTTCAGAGATGGGAACTTCAGCTTCCTGGCCTCTTACCAATACAATATACCTGTAGCGCTGCCCGGCCAAAGTGAAAAGCTTGAAAACAGTAGTTTCATCAGTCTGAGTGCAAGCTATTTTTTTCAGCTTTAGACTTCTGACTCCCTGAAAGTTTATTGATACTTTTGCGTTTTTACATGGAGCGCCTAACTCTTCTAGAACTCAACCAAACCATAAAAGCCACGCTTGACGCTAACTTAATGCCTACCTATTGGGTAGTAGCGGAAATTGGAGAACTAAGGACACACCAAAGTGGTCACTGCTATCTTGAATTAGTAGAAAAATCAAATGACAAGGTAATTGCTAAGTCACGAGCGACGATCTGGAGTTACACCTATCGCAATTTGTCAGTTTGGTTCGAGGGAATGACGGGTCAATCTCTGAAGAAGGGACTAAAAATTCTTTGCAATGCCAGTGTTCAGTATCATGAACTTTACGGATTCAGCTTGAACATAAAAGACATTGATGCCAACTACACCCTTGGTGAACGCGCAAGACGAAGGCAAGAGGTAATTAACCAGCTGCAATCAGAAGGTATTTTTGACTTAAATAAAGAACTTCGGCTACCTGAAGTTGCTCAAAATATAGCGGTTATCAGCTCTCCTTCCGCTGCAGGTTATGGTGATTTTATTGAGCAGCTTGAAAAAAACCCAAAAGGCTACGATTTTAATATTCAGCTTTGCAAGGCAACTATGCAGGGTGACAACGCGGCGGAATCTATCATTAACTCCTTACTCACCATTCATAATCAGGGTCCCAAATTCGATTTAGTTGTAATAATTCGCGGAGGAGGGTCCCAAATTGATCTTGACTGCTTTGACAATTATGAACTGGCAGCCCACATCGCACAATTCCCGTTTCCTGTGCTAACAGGAATTGGTCATGAAAGAGATGAGACTATTGCCGATTTAGTGGCGCACACCAGGCTTAAGACGCCCACGGCAGTGGCAGAATTCCTGATTGGAGGCCTTCTGGCTTTTGAAGACCGGTTAGACCTGGGCTTCAGCAGACTTTATCATTTAACTAAAGGTGTGGTTAAAAACCAGGAGCAATCGCTACTGATAAAGGAACAGAACTTAAAAGCCATTCTTACCGGCACGATCCATTCGGAAGAAAATAGAATTAACTCGTATGGAAAAGATTTAAAGTCGTTAGTGCAGCAGCGCTTTATAAATGAGAAATATAAAATTGAAATTAAAGAAAAGGCGCTGAAATTACTTGATCCTGAGAATGCCTTTAGACGTGGTTACACGCTTACTACCCTCGGAGGCAAGCCGATCAAGCAAGAAAACCCTGAAATAGGCGATCAAATTGTAACGCACGCAGCAAGGTTAAGGCTGACCAGTTCCATTACGGATATCGAAAAGAAAAATGACTAAGAAAAAACAGACCTACAAAGATTCTATTGAAGAGCTGGAATCGATCATTAAAAAAATTGAAAATGGCGATGTTGATATTGACGAACTTTCTTCATTAATAAAAAGATCAGCCCAATTAATCAAAGCTTGTAAGGCTAAACTTCGGGATACGGAAGCAGAACTGGACCAATTTCTCAATGACCAGGATGACTAAATTACCAGTCACATTATCTTATTTGAATAACACCATTGCTTTCAATAATTTCGAGCCTGATATAAAAGACCTAAACCTATTCGATAATGCGTTATATTAAAATCGTAGCTATTACATTTCTCTTCGGCCCTCTAGCCACTGCCCAGCCCACTTCGGTGTCCTATTGGCAACAGCATGTGGACTATACGATGGACCTAAAAATGGATATCAAAACGCATCAGTTAACTGGTGATCAAAAGCTGATTTATACCAATAATTCTCCCGACACATTGAAAAAAGTGTATTACCATCTCTACTTCAATGCTTTCCAACCTGGCAGTATGATGGACATGCGTTCCTTGTCCATTGCCGACCCAGATAGAAGAGTTGGGGCTCGTATTTCGAAATTGAATGAAGATGAAATAGGATTCCAGCATATCAACAGTTTGAAGCAGGACGGCAAGGCAGTGAGCTACAGCACTGAGGGTACCATTTTAGAAGTAGTATTAAACAAACACATCCTGCCTGGAAAAAAGGCAACATTTGACATGAATTTTACAGGGCAGGTACCTGTTCAAATTAGAAGATCGGGAAGAGACAATGCGGAAGGCATCTCCTACTCTATGTCGCAATGGTACCCTAGACTGGCGGAATATGATTATATGGGGTGGCATACCAACCCATATGTTGGTCGTGAATTCCATGGTGTATGGGGTGATTTTGATGTGAAAATTACTATTGATCCCAGCTATACCATTGGCGGTACCGGCTACTTACAAAATGCCGATGATATTGGCCATGGATATTCCAATAAAGCCAAGGAATCCAATAAAGACCTTACATGGCATTTTAAAGCTCCAAACGTAATCGACTTCATGTGGGCCGCTGATCCGGATTATACGCATACAACAGCAGAAGTTCCAAATGGTCCCACTTTGCATTTCTTCTATCAAAAGGATAGTGATACGGAAGAGAACTGGGGGAAATTGCCTGAGACGATGGTAAGGGCGATGGAGTTTATGAGTCTTAATTTTGGAAAATATCCTTATGAACAATATTCATTTGTACAAGGTGGAGACGGTGGTATGGAGTACCCCATGGCTACACTAATAACCGGTAAAAGAAATTTCAGAAGCCTTGTAGGGGTTTCAGTACATGAAATGATCCATAGTTGGTACCAAGGTGTGATAGCCACTAATGAAAGTCTTTACCCCTGGATGGATGAAGGGTTTACATCTTACGCAACATCGGTTACGATGCAGTTCCTATTCAATCCGGAGAGTGACGATAACCCTCATGGCGGGTCCAGACGGGGATACAGCTTTATGGCTAATAGTGGTAAGGAAGAACCTATGACTACGCACGCCGATCACTATGTAACTAACCAATCTTATGGAATTAATGCCTACTCAAAAGGCGCTGTGTTCTTAGATCAATTAAGCTACGTTGTAGGTCAAGGCACATTCATGGAAGGAATGAGAAGATATTATAATGAATGGAAATTCAAGCATCCTACGTCGATAGACTTTATTAGGGTGATGGAAAAAACTTCAGGAATTCAACTGGACTGGTACCTGGAGCATTTTGTCTACACTACCAAACAAATCGATTACGGCATTAGATCAATTATTGGTAAAGAGGACGCAACTTATGTGACACTTGAGCGACTTGGTGAAATGATCATGCCCATCGATCTTTACATAGAGTATAACGATGGCTCTAAAGAAATAATTTACGTGCCGCTACGCATAATGCGCGGCGCCAAGGAAGTGGAAGATACCGATATTGAACGCGTTACCCAGGAAGCCTGGCCATGGACTAACCCTACCTATACGGTAAAGCTGAATCGTAATATTAACAATATTAAAACCTTGGAGATCGATTCATCTCAGCGCATGGCCGACCTGGACCGCAGCAATAATAGTATTGATATTGAAGCGGTAAGCAAAGAGTATCAAGATCCAACAAAGTAAGTTTTTAAGCGAGATGACCCAGGAAGAAGCAAAGTCAAAAATCGCTGAGCTATCAGAACAGATCGATCATCACAATCATCTCTACTACCAACAGGACAGAACTGAAATATCAGACTATGAGTTCGATCAGTTGTTAAATCAATTGATCGAACTTGAGTCTCAGTTTCCGGATTTAAAACTTCCAGACTCACCTACTCAACGGATAGGTGGTACAGTCACTAAGACGTTTGAAGCGGTATTCCACAAGTACCCAATGCTCTCTTTAGGGAATACCTATTCAACAGAAGAGCTTAGAGAATTTGACAAACGTGTAGCTAAAGGGTTAGGCGATTCACCATACGAATATTTTTGTGAGTTAAAGTTCGATGGCGTAGCGCTAAGCATAACTTATGAGAATGGTCTGTTGGTAAGAGGAGTAACTCGTGGTGACGGCGCCCGAGGCGACGATATTACCAACAACGTGAAAACGATTCGAAGTATACCGTTACGCCTTTCAGGTAATTATCCTGAAGTATTTGAAGCTCGCGGCGAGGCTTTTTTGCCGAAAGCAAATTTTGAGCGCCTAAACAAGGAGCGGGAAGACTTAGGTGAGGAAACCTACGCTAATGCGCGTAACACCGCGTCGGGAACACTCAAAATGCAAGACAGCAGCATAGTGGCAAGGCGCGGATTGGATTGCTACCTGTATTCAATGATTTCTGATTCTGAAGAACTCAATTCTCATGAGTTATCTATCAATAAACTCATTGAACTTGGATTTAATGTTTCCCCCACTTTTGCGAAATGCCAAAATATAGATGAGGTAATAGCCTATATCAATGAATGGGAAAAAAAACGTCAGAAACTCCCCCTTGAGACGGACGGTATTGTAATTAAGGTCAATAGCTCGTCACAACAAAAATTGCTAGGATTTACGGCCAAGAGTCCAAGATGGGCTATTGCATACAAGTACAAGGCTGAAAGTGCATCCACGGTATTGAATGGCATTACCTATCAGGTAGGGCGAACAGGCGCGGTTACACCTGTGGCTGAACTACAGCCTGTTTTTCTAGCTGGCACCACAGTGAAGCGTGCTTCTTTGCACAATGCTAACGAAATAGAACGGCTGGATCTAAGAATTGGCGATACTGTTTTTGTGGAAAAGGGTGGCGAGATAATTCCCAAAATCACTGGGGTAGCATTGAGCAAAAGACCCGCAGCTACGAGTCAGATAAAATATATCGTAAAGTGTCCGGAGTGCGGCGCCGAATTGATAAGATATGAGGGTGAGGCCGTTCATTACTGCCCCAACACCAATGGCTGTCCTCCTCAAATAAAAGGACGTGTGGAGCACTTTATTCAGCGCAAAGCTATGAATATTGACTCTTTAGGTGAAAAAACAATAGCTGCGCTCTATGATAAAGGTTTGGTTCAAAGCCCTGCTGACCTATATTCATTGAATTACGATGATGTAATTCAGCTGGAAGGATTTAAGGAATTGAGCTCGAATAACCTTATAAAAGGAATTCAACTATCAACTCAAGCAGAATTCGAAAGTGTTCTTTTCGGCATTGGCATTCGGTATGTAGGAAAAACAGTAGCCCAGAAATTAGCCATTCATTTCAAGACGATTGATAACCTTGCTCGCGCTGCTTTTGAAGAATTGATCGAAGTTCCTGAAATTGGGGAACGAATAGCCGAAAGTGTAGTAAGCTTCTTTTCCGACCAACGTAACCAGAAGGAGATCGAACGTTTAAAAGCGGCAGGGGTACAATTGGAGTTGGTGGAAAAGGAGGAGACCATTTTATCAGTCGCCCTTGATGGCAAGTCCTTTGTAGTCTCCGGTGTTTTTGAAAAATATGGACGCGATGAGCTGAAGGAAACAATAAAGCAACATGGCGGCAAGGTAATTTCCGCTATTTCAGGTAAATTAGATTTTTTACTGGCAGGAGACAATATGGGCCCAGCCAAGAAAGAAAAAGCTGAAAAACTGGGCGTAAAAATAATTTCAGAAGCCGAGTTCGATACTATGATCAACGCGAATGCTGAATAAGAAATTTCTATCGTTCAAGACACGCTCATATTTAAAAAATAACAATATCACGCGTGCTAATACGGCCTACAGCTCTGCTAAAACCATAGGTATTCTTTTCTCTGTGGAGGACCTTAAAAAGCACGAACAAATCAAGCATCTTATAAAAAATCTTGAGAAAGATGGCAAGCAAGTTTCTGTTCTTGCCTATCTGCCAAAAGGCACGCAAAACTTTGAGTTTAAGTTTGATTTTTTCACCATTGACGAATTGACCTTTTGGGGTAAATTTGAATCACAAGCTATCCAGAATTTTGTAAATCAATCATTTGACTATTTGTTTTATATCGATACCGAGAGCAATGCGCTTATTCGTAATATTCTGGCCATGAGTAAGTCAAAATGCAGGATTGGAAATTATGATGAAGAGAATGCAAAGTTCTGCGAGATGATGGTCCAGGGAAAGGATAAAACCATTGAAAGTCTCATTAAAGAAATGTACAAGTATACACAATTACTCACCTGACAGATATGGAGAGTTTATTAGGAACAGGAGTCGCTTTAGTAACTCCTTTTAACAGCAATCAGGAAATCGACTATGCCGGGCTTAAGAAGCTGCTGAATTTTACAGCCGATAAGGGTGCAGACTACTATGTAGTATTGGGAACTACGGGTGAATCCGCTACACTAACCCCTTCCGAAAAAGCCCAGATATTGGAATTTGTGAAGAAAAACAACGCAAATCACTTACCTATAGTTTACGGCATTGGTGGTAACAATACAAGTGAAATACTGAGGAGCATAACCTCATCCGATCTAAACGGGGTCGATGCCGTTCTTTCTGTAAGTCCTTATTATAATAAGCCTTCACAACAGGGTATTTTTCAACATTATACCCGGATTGCAGATAAAAGCCCGGTACCTATCATATTATACAATGTTCCAGGTCGAACGGGTTCTAATATTACAGCTGATACCACTTTAAGACTTGCAGCCCATTCTAATATTATAGGAATAAAAGAGGCGTCAAGAGATTTGGAGCAAGCCATGAAAATCGTCAAGGGAAAACCCTCAGATTTTATGCTTATTTCCGGTGAGGATATGTTAAGTATTCCTCTCTATGCACTCGGCGCTTCTGGAGTGATTTCGGTTCTTGCCAATGCCTTTAGTAATGTATTCAAAGCTGTTTATGAAGCCGTTAAGTCAAATGACTTTGAAAAGGCAACTGCTCATATGCTACGACTTTTAGAAATTAATCCTCTAATGTACGAACAGAGCAATCCTGTTGGAGTGAAACAGGTATTAGAGTACTTTGGAATTTGTGAGAATCATGTACGCTTACCGTTAGTTTCTGCAAGCCAGGAGTTGAAAAATAGAATTACCTCAATCCTCGCCGACCCTGTTTAGTTTTCAAGTACTTCTCCTTTTTTATCTAACGTTATACCTGAGGCTAGTCTCTTATCGCCAGAGTAGCTCTGAAGATCATAGTTCACTTCCACGGCTCCTGTACCCTCCGTTATTGTGATGGTAGAAGGTTTGGTTTCCAGGATCAGACTTTTTTCCCAGGCCAGGCCGTCCGCGGTATATATTTTACACAGTTCGGCTGCAAAAGTCGCTTGCTCGGGCATGGGTACATAGAAAAGTAAATGATAGATCTGCCCTGACTCATCTGCATTGACTAACGCTTCAATATCTAATACATTGATTCTATTAAAAAACTCCTCATTAACTGCAAACTCTACCTTTGACTCGGGAATACGGCTTTTGTTAACCAAAGAAAAGTAACCTTTGAGAGTGTTATCATCCTCAAAAAACAAACCTGCAGTATGAGTTGAATCAATCACAACGGGTAAGTATCTCCTTGAGCTGATTATATCTTCCACCTCGAAAAGTGGAATAGAATCATTGTCTAAAATCAACCAATTGGCTCGCTCTTGCATAAGTTCAAGCTCTAAGGATTTTTTCTCAAACTCCTGATCGGCGAAACTTTTCTTCGTTTCAATGTACTTTGTAAACTGTTCGATGCCACCAAAAGAGTTGGACACGTAAGCGTAATAATTGGTAGATTCTTCTTTGTATGGAAAATCAGCAAGCACATTTAATAAACTATCATATTGTGAAAGCGCTTTCACTTTCTCCTTTAGTAACTCTGTCTTATAGACTAAATCTGCGCTGTCATAATAATTATGATGTTCCACAAGTTTAGCCAGATACTCCAATTCAGACGCCTTAACGTCAAAAATCTTCAATGGCAGTGGGTCAAGGTCGAACTCATGCAATTGATCTCTAACCGGGGCAAGTGAAACTATTTTTCCCACTTGCGAAACCGAATCCTTGAGGGTTTGGTCTTTTAGGGCATTTAATTGATTATCGTACTCAATTAAATTAGCCATCATAGGTTTAACTTTATCTTCTACGATTTCCTTTACCCTTTTTACCCAATTGCCGTATTCCCAAAATACAATCTCATCAGAAAAGTAATCGGGCTCTTCGATGCCGTCTTTTTCATACTTTTCGATGTCTTTAATTTCAATTTTAGGATCATAGCCTGCCTTTTCAATTTTCCCCAGGGCCGTCTTCATCCTTCCAGCGCTAACTACGGCTAACTCCGCTTGTGCGGCTAAGGTATCGAGCTTTTTTATGACCTCTTCATTCGCTTGTAAGTATAGCCTGCGCGTATCCGGGTATGTATTTCTTACCTCAGAATAAATTCGCTGGCAGATGGTGTAAGCAGTGTAAGAATCACTCATGGCCACATTTATATTATTCACTGCTACTTTTCTTTCTGTCAGGCTATTTACCTTTTTTTCAAGGTCATACTGAATATCGGCCAGTTTAATACCTACTTTTCCGGTTCTTACATCGCGTCTTTGATAAGCCCCATAGTACTCAGGGTTCTTTTTAGACACCTCTTTTTCCGTTAATAACGTCATGGTTTTTTGATAGGCCGTAATAGCAGAATCGGCATAAAGATCCATTACCTCAGCATTCTTCAAAATATCTTGATCCAGCGTCTTTAGTTCGAAATACGTGGCAAGTTGAAAATTTGCGTTCGGGTGGTTGATAGTTTTAGAATCCGCAAGGAACTGTTTCAAGATTGGAATGGCAAGCTCATATTGCCGGGAATCTAACAGCGGGTAGAGATCTTTATACTTTACCTTTTGCGCACGAACACTAGCAATCGTAACCAGAACCGTTATAAAAAGCCAACTAAAACGCTTCATAATTATGAATTCAATTGTGTAAGTTACTAAAAATTAATCAGTTGTTAAACAGGCCTTTAAGTTGCTTCAGCTTTTCATTCATATCCCCTCCACTACTTTCTGCCTGAACTTTACGTACTCTTCTCCCCTGTTTTGGACCCGGGGCATCCCCTTTCATAGATAAAGCAATCCTCTTTCTTTCAAGATCTACTTCCAATACTTTAACACTTACTTTTTGTTGAACACTTACTACGTCCGCAGGATCTTTCACAAAACTATTCGACAGGCGACTGATATGGACAAGACCATCTTGATGAACACCTATATCGACAAATGCACCAAATTTGGTGACGTTAGTTACAATACCAGGAAGCTCCATACCTACTTTTAAGTCTTCTACCGTATTTACGCCCTCCATAAACTCAAACACCTCGAACTTCTCTCTGGGATCACGGCCCGGTTTATCGAGTTCCATCATGATATCCTGTAACGTTGGAAGCCCTACGGTATCCGTTTGATATTGATTAATGTTAATTCTTGATCGGAGATCACTGTTCTCGGTTAAGCTAGAAAGTAACGTATTTAAGTCCTTGGCCATCTTTTTTACAATATGATAGCTCTCCGGGTGCACGGCAGATCTGTCCAATGGGTTTTCTGCGTCACCTATTCGAATAAATCCAGCCGCCTGTTCGAACGCCTTATCACCGAGCCTGCTCACTTTTGTGAGTGAACTTTTATCTTTAAAGGGTCCATTCGCATTTCTATGATCAATAATGCCTTTAGCCAGCTGCGGACCGATTCCCGAAACATAGGATAGTAATTGTTTACTTGCTGTATTAAGTTCCACTCCTACCTTGTTCACACAAATACTTACTACCTCATCTAATCCGCGTTTAAGTGCGGTTTGATCTACATCATGCTGGTACTGACCTACACCTATGGATTTCGCATCAATTTTTACCAGTTCTGCTAAAGGATCCATTAACCTTCTACCTATTGAAACCGCTCCGCGCACAGTAACGTCGTAATCTGGAAACTCTTCACGGGCCACTTCTGAGGCTGAATAAATCGAGGCCCCACTCTCGTTGACCATGAGAATGAGAATATCTTTTTTCAAGCCTAATGACTTAACGACCTGCTCTGTCTCGCGGCTGGCGGTACCGTTGCCTATAGCAATGGCCTCTACATCATAAGCATCACAAAGATGCCTGATGTTCTCACCTGCTTCACGTCTCTGCCGTTGAGGTTCATTTGGATAAATGGTGGTGTTCGTTAATAGCTTCCCTTGACGGTCTAAAACCACTACTTTACAACCCGTTCTGAAACCCGGATCAATGGCTAATACATTCTTTTGACCTAAAGGAGCAGCAAGTAGTAGTTGCCTTAGGTTCTCGGAAAAAACCCTGATAGCCTCTTCATCAGCTTTCGTCTTAGACAATAACCTGAACTCTGTTTCCATGGAAGGTTTAAGTAGCCTTTTATATGAGTCCGCAACTGCGTCTCTGACCTGCTTTGAGCAGGCATTTGAAGATTGGATAATATGTTTTTCCAGAAGGTCTAAGGCTTTGTCAGGATCGGGAGCAATGTCCAGGGATAAGATCATCTCCTTCTCCCCTCTTCTCATGGCCAATAACCGGTGTGACGGTGTTTTTGAAATAGGTTCACTCCATTCAAAGTAGTCTTTGAATTTCACCCCTTCTGCCTCTTTACCTTTAATCACCTTCGAACTAATGACTGCCTCCCGTTGGAACAATGTTCTCACGGCTGCCCGTGCCTCCTGGTTTTCATTAACCCATTCAGCTATGATATCCCGCGCACCTTGCAGCGCATCTTCTACGGTCTCAACGCCCAACTCACTATTCAGAAAATCTGCAGCTTTTATAAATGGATCTCCACTACCTTGATCCATCATATACTTTGCTAAAGGCTCTAGACCTTTATCACGTGCGATAGTGGCTTTTGTTTTTCGCTTCGGCTTATAAGGAAGGTAAATGTCTTCCAACTCTGTAAGCGTTTTAGCATCTCTGATCTTCTTTTCCAGCTCAGGTGTCAGCTTTTCCTGGTTATCAATCGACTTCAAAATGGCCTCTCTCCGCTTTTCGAGCTCTTTCAGTTGCTCTAAACGATCACGCACGGCGGCAATCTGTACCTCATCTAAACCACCCGTGGCCTCTTTACGGTAACGAGCAATAAACGGAACCGTAGAGCCATCATCCAATAACTTAATCAATGCATTTACAGGTCCTTTTTGAAGACCTTGTTCACCGGCTATACTATTTACAAAATCAATCATATCGTCATTCTAAAATAAGGAGACGCAAACATAATGTCTAGGGGAAAATTGCCCTTCTTTATATACTGAAAATAAATTTAAATATCACTAAGCACCTATGTGTCAGGCATTTTACAAGTGGAGAAACTATTTCCTCCTAAATTTATGTTGAGCGGAATATCTATTTTTACCTAAGTGATGAAATCAAAAATCATAAAAGAGTTAAAAAGTTGGGGAGTGATGGCAGCAATATTTGTAGCGCTTTACCTAACTGGCCTTCATACTGACGTGGCCGCATTTGCCCAGCGAATGATTCTATCCACCGGTGTGCTTACTGCAGACACTGAACTCCCAACATCCAAGCAAAAGGATATTGATTATGATTTCAAGCTTCAAGACCTTGAAGGTAATATCACAAACTTCGAAGATTTTAGGGGGAAAGTTATCTTTCTAAACATTTGGGCAAGCTGGTGTGCACCTTGCATTGCCGAAATGCCGAATATCCAAAGTCTTTACAATAAAGTAAAAGATGATAACATAGCGTTTATCATGTTATCAATGGATGATAACGTGGAAAAGGCTAAGAAATTCATAAAACGAAAAGACTTTACTTTTCCGGTTTATTTGGCGGCAAGCCGAGTTCCTGATGTATTTCGCGCTCCTTCCATACCCACCACTATGGTCATCTCAGCAGACGGAAAGATTATCTCTAAAAAGGTAGGAATGGCTAACTATGATAAGAAGTCTTTCATGAAGTTTCTGGAAAAACAAAGTTCACAAATCTCCGAAGGAGACTAACATCATACTATTGAGTCCCATATTTGTTGCATACCTTTAGTGGCTTTTTCTTTGATGACCCGGATATCATAATAGGCAGGTAGACCGGTTGCATTTGGGTCTACTAAGAAACTTGTAGCATGGGCAGGTACATAATCTATCAGACCAGCTGCCGGATAAACTATCAATGACGTTCCCACAATAATGAAGACGTCTGCCTGTGAGGCAATTTGGGCTGCCACCTCCATCATAGGCACCATTTCTCCAAACCAGACAATGTTAGGACGTAGTTGGGAGCCCAAATCGCATTTATCACCCAACTTTAGTTCCCAGCCCTCCACGGGATAAATAAGCTTATCGTCAACAGTGCTTCGGGATTCGAAGAGCTTTCCATGCAGATGTACCACGTTGGTGGATCCGCCATCTTCATGAAGATGATCTACGTTTTGCGTGATCACACTTACTTCAAAATGTTCTTCCAGTTCAGCAATTATTTCATGTGCCCGATTGGGTTTTGCATTTAAGGCGGCCTTCCTTCTTTGATTATAAAAGTCTAGTACCAATTCAGGGTTCCTGGTCCACCCGTCCGGAGAAGCAACTTCCATAACGTCATGACCTTCCCATAAGCCATCAGAATCTCTAAACGTTGCTATGCCACTTTCCTGACTCACTCCTGCCCCGGATAATACCACAAGTTTTTTCATGGCCAGAACATGTTCGATCCTACTTCTTCTTGTTATTCCTTCCTCTTTTCTCGGGAGCTTTTTCGGCCAACTCAAGACATTCAGCCAGGGTCAATTCAGAAGCTTCTTTGTCCTTAGGGATCTTGACGTTCTTCTTACCCACCTTGATGTACGGCCCCCAACGTCCATTCAACACCTGAACATCAGGATTTTCGTCAAAGCCTTTGATAAACTTATTAGCATCGGCTTCACGTTTTGCCAGAATGAGTTCAATAGCACGCTCTTCATTAATGGTATAAGGGTCATCGGTTTTAGGAATAGAAACAAATTTGCCATCATGCCGAATATAAGGTCCGAATCTGCCAATAGCAGCGCCCATAGGTTTATCCTCAAAAACACCTACTTCTCGTGGTAATTTAAAAAGGTCTAATGCTTCTTCCAGCGTAATGCTCTCAATAAACTGGCCTGGTCTTAGACTGGCAAACTTAGGTTTCTCTCCGCCTTCTTCTTCCTCGCCTAACTGTACTAAAGGGCCAAACTTTCCGAGTCGGGCAATAATCTTCTTTCCCGTGGCCGGGTCATTTCCAATTTCGCGTGAACTTTGTACTTCAGAGCGCTCAATATTTTCAGTCGTTTCTACTTTTGTGTGGAAGTCACCATAGAAGCTTTGGATCATTTTATCCCATTCTATGCCGCCCTGGGCGATTTCATCAAACTCCTTTTCAACTTCAGCGGTGAAGCCGTAAGAAGTTACATTTGGAAAATGATCAACCAGGAAGTCATTAACAACCATGGCAGTATTAGTAGGAAAAAGCTTGTTTTTCTCTGTTCCCGTTATTTCCGTTAAATCATCACCTTTTATTTCACCTGCCTTAAGCATAAGGAGCCGATAGTTTCTTTCTTTGCCTTCACGAAACTCTTTCTCCACATAGTTTCGCTTCTGAATAGTGGAAATGGTAGGTGCATAGGTAGAAGGCCGACCGATGCCCATCTCCTCCAATTTCTTGACCAGACTGGCTTCCGTGTACCGCGCTGGTGGTCTCGTGAATCCCTGCCTGGCTTTCATTTCTTTAAGTTCAAGCGACTGACCTACTGTTAATGGAGGTAACATCCCTTTTTGCTCTTCTTCATCCTCATCATCGGTAGATTCAAGATAAACCGAAAGAAAACCGTCAAATGTGATCACCTCGCCATAAGCCGATAATCTCTGATCTAATGTGGAAATAGCGATATGCGCCGTTGTTTTTTCAATTTGAGCATCAGCCATTTGACTGGCGATAGCACGCTTCCATATTAACTCATACAATCGGAGTCCATTTCTATCGGCAGCGGGCTCCGTCACTGCAAAATTCGTCGGTCGAATAGCTTCATGAGCTTCCTGTGCAGAAGACGATTTTGTTTTGAAATGACGAACATTTACGTATTCATCGCCATACCCGCTCTTAATCTGTTTTACGGCTCCATCAATAGCCTCCTGAGAAAGGTTCACAGAGTCTGTTCTCATATAAGATATGATACCTGCCTCATAAAGCTTTTGCGCCACACTCATGGTTTGAGACACCGAAAAACCTAATTTTCTACTGGCCTCTTGCTGTAGTGTAGAGGTGGTAAATGGAGGCGCGGGAGACTTTTTTCCCGGCTTCTTTTGCAGATCATCAATGGAGAACTCTGCCGACTTACAGGCCTCTAAAAAATCTAATGCTTCTTCTTCCGTCTCAAATTTCTTAGGTAGCTCCGCGCTTAGCTCTTTCTTATTGCCTAAATCGAAGATGGCCGTAATTTTAAAAGACGACTTAGGTTCGAACTTCTCAATCTCACGTTCTCGTTCTACAACAAGTCTAACCGCCACTGACTGTACCCGACCGGCCGATAGACCTGTTTTAATTTTCTTCCAAAGTATGGGCGAAAGCTCGAAACCTACCAACCTGTCAAGCACTCTGCGGGCCTGTTGAGCATTCACTAAATCTATGTCAATACCTCTGGGGTTTTCAATCGCATTCTGAATGGCATTCTTGGTAATTTCTCTAAAAACGATCCTTCGTGTTCTGGCATCATCAAGGTCTAATGCTTCTTTAAGATGCCAGGATATGGCTTCCCCCTCGCGGTCATCGTCACTCGCCAGGTAAATGGTTTCTGCATCCTTGGTCAACTTCTTCAGCTCCTTTATTACTGCCTTTTTATCGGCGCTAATTTCATACGTAGGCTTGAAACCATTCTCTTTATCTATGGCCTTGTCGCCCTTAGGCAAATCCCGTACGTGACCATAGCTGGAGGTAACTTTATAATCCTTACCCAAGTATCCTTCTATAGTTTTCGCCTTAGCCGGTGACTCAACAATAACTAAATTTTTTGCCATTCGATATCGCTTCTAGTTCTGGAAAAATTCAAATATGATGAAAAAAATTAAAAACAAAATTATACCGCCTACATTACCGCTCAGATCAAATACCAGTGAACCTAACTATTTAGTAAATAAACTAGGATACAAACACACTATAGAAATCTAAGTTCAAATCGCAAGTAAATCTGTGAGGATAAATGATAAATTTAGTATCGAAAGACCTGCCAATATGAAATATATCCTGTTATATTCTTTCTCCATTATTACGTTCATATGTCAGTCACAGGTGGGTATACATTTGACGTCTATTCTGGAACCTACACCCGATAGCGCTAATCTATTTCTGGCCGGAAGTATCAATGGATGGTCGCCAAATGACAGCAATTATCAGTTTGAGATAAAAGAAGGAGACTACTGGCTGAATATGTCCGAATCCGAGAAAATGGAATTCAAGATCACCTGCGGGTCATGGGAAAAAGTTGAAAGCAATAAGTATGTTGGTTGGTGAAAGAGAGAGTGAGCGTTACATGGCTGCAATAGCCCGGAAGATGCACTCATCATTTTTTGAATTAGGACATAATTCTGAGGAAATTATTTTAAAAATAAATCCTGAAGGAGAGCATTTAGAATCATTCTGGGGACAAGAATTTGAAGAAGCATTCAGGTGGTTATTTCCAGAGTCGCTTAACAGTGAACAATCAGTATTGTATTCGCTAAGCGGTAACTGGTTTCAACGCACCTTCAAACGAATTTAACTGTATTCTGAACTCTGTATCCAGTTCTGAGTCTTTAATGCCTTCGAGTTCTGTGAAGTTTTCATGGAATTTGGGAAGCGAGAAATGCAGGATACTGTTGCTGTTCATACGTTTGAATTTATTCACTGCGGTTTCCGATACTATTCTGGCCCCACCCCGTCCCGGTGAAGTGGATAACAGGAACATCGGTTTTTGATACCAAACATCCTTTTCTATTCTGGAGATCCAATCAAAGATGTTCTTAAAAGCTGCAGTATAGCTTCCATTATGCTCTGCAAATGATATTATAATACCGTCCGCTTTTTTTAAGTGTTTCTTAAACTTTTTGGCAAGATCAGGTATACCGTAGCGCTTCTCTCTGTCAATGCTATAGATAGGCATTTCAAAATGGTTGAGGTCGAGTACATTGACAATACCATTTTTAATTTGGTTGGCGGCAAAGATGGCAAACCTGCGATTGATGGATTCATGACTACTACTCGCGCCAAAAGCCACAATGTATTTTTCCATAATTAATTCAGCAATAATTGATTAATGCTGAGAGCATAACGCAAAAGGGATACAAAATGATACAGCTTCAATCCGAAGTTGGTGACTTGTAGCTGACAATCGTCAAATTCTACTTAATAAACCAAACCTTTTGAGCTAAAAACCATTAAATATGCTATACCAAATAAAACCAACTCATTATGAAAAAGACCTTACTAATTGTACTTATGTCTACGGCCTGTTTGTTTATGGATGCCAATGCTCAGGAATTTCCAAAAATGGATGGCAGCCCAATGGATATAGCATATTACCCTTCTCGTGTTGCTTTCAGAGCCTTTGCTAAAACAGACGCTGAAAAAAATGCTAAACCTATCATTCGGGTGACCTATTCAAGACCTCAGGCCAAAGGCAGAAAAGTATTTACCGACCTTGAGAAGCCCGGTAATATCTGGAGAATGGGCGCCAACGAGTCTACTGAAGTTATGTTCTTCCAGGATGTAACCATTGATGGCAAAAAAGTAGCTGCCGGACGTTATACCATGTACGCACAATTGGGCGAAAATGACTGGACTATCCACTTTAGCAGCGATACGGATGGTTGGGGCCATTATGCTTACAAACCTGAAGAAAGTATGGTTGCCACTATCAAAGTAGAGAAGCAGAAGACGGAAAGTACAGTGGAGAATATGAGTATTATGTTCGAAGAAGCTGACCCGGGTGCGCACATGATCGTGGCCTGGGATGATACTATGGTTCGTGTGCCAATAGGATTGTAGTCGAAGATGCTCGAAAGGACTATATAGGTCATTTAAAGCCTATGACGTCATACCGGAAAATTAAGCCTCAAATTACAGAAGGGGCTTAATTTATCCGGTATCTCTGAATAGTAGTTTACTCAGATATAACCTACATGTTCTGAACTCAGTCATAGAACTACTACCTAACTAGCAAATCCCTTGTTTTTCAGAGAAATAAACGCGGTTTGATTCGTGATTTCAGCCATATACCATGTTCGAACAGGCGTGTGGGTAAGTGCGGAACAGAGTGCTCACATCACACGAAGTGACCATCTTATCCACAGCCGAACGCTCACAAATCTAGTTGAGGGAAGGGGGTTAAAACCCTCTAAAAACATATAAAACAAGGCTTTCATTCATTTGAAAGGTGAATTTTAAGTGGTATTTTTACAGTGTGCAGGCAAGCAAACACGTTGCTTCTTTTCTTTTCTTGATGAAAAACCCTATTGTCGTTCGATGTGGGTGCGAGTGCAATAAAAAACCCTCTTCACGTCATGTAAAGAGGGTTTCTGTAGCCCGTAGGGGAATCGAACCCCTGTTACCAGGATGAAAACCTGGCGTCCTA
>ERZ1740070.519-NODE-519-length-26264-cov-6.596436_pt1 | contig 26264 bp, 15 predicted proteins | sample MGYA00581734_ERZ1740070 | MGnify/ENA primary metagenome ERZ1740070 (study PRJEB43018, sample SAMN04849744) | marine metagenome | isolation source: floating plastic debris | place: Pacific Ocean | collected 2008-09-01 | study: EMG produced TPA metagenomics assembly...
AAACTTGCGCTTTGCTGGCCAGCCCGTCTTGCAAAAGCGCCCGATAGGCCCAAACGGACAGTGGTAAAAAAAGCACCACGGATGTGACCAGACCGGGATTGTACGCCCCTGTGATGATAGACGACACTACGTGGCTGATCCCATTGACGAAAGCGATGGCGACCATCGCCAGCACCGGGAAAACAAAAGCCGCGCCGCGCCAGATTGCCAGCGCGGCGACGAGCCAAACCAGCGATGTGTTGATCACAAAAACCGATGCGCGCGTCAGGATGTCCGGTATTTCGCCTGGTTCAGCTTCGATCCCAAGAGCCCCGGCAAAGAGCGCGTTGACGGCGCCCTGAAATGCATAGTCGCGACCATAAAGATCAATCCAATGCTCCTCAAATTGATGGCCGATATAGGCGGCAAACATGACCAATGCGATGAGCTGAGGAGACTTATCAGTTCTGTTCTGGTTGAACGAGAGGGCGATCAACACAAGAAAAGGCGCCATGAAAGTGCCGATCTTCATCCAATGAAGCAGCAAGAAGTCATGCTGGCCGAAAGGCAGCCAAAGCATCGCAAACGCCAAGACGAAAACCACTGCCTTTACCATGGTTCTAAGTCTGAAACTGAAACGCGCACGTGCGACTCAGACGGACAAATGCCGCGCCGCCTAGACGTTTTCGGTGGCAATCCGAGATAGCGTTGCCGCCTTCGGCCTTTTTTGCATAGGTCGTTCCGCACCTCCAATGTTCGCGCTCCAATTCACATCGGTTCTACAGGTCGCATGTCGAGGCCCAGTCAAAATCCGCGCGGCGTTGAATAGGATCGGTGTATCTATTTCGGCCCAGTCTTTGTCAAAAGGCTAAATACTTAAAGACGCATATACTCGCACTCGATGCGAAGAAACCGGTGCATGAACGGTCAGCAAAGCTGTGTAGGCGGGCAAAGCGTTCTATTAGACCGCAACGTGTGAGTTTGCTCTTTCCGAGATTGCGCAATCGCAGCAAATGGCGGCTCAGCGGGCTGCGGCTGCAGCATTCGTTATGCGCGCCCAATGGCAGGTTTGGGCCGTAAGTGACTTAAGCCAGAGACAACCAAACACGACCATTTAATTCACCCTACGTCCGTTTGGGGCCGAGCTTGACCACGCTGGCCGTCACATTGGCATCATATTTCAAAACTGGTATGCGTTTGAACTCAAGGTGTAACATTAAACCTCGATCTTCATTATCCAGACGGTAAATCGTCTCGACACCACTGTTGGCAATCATCATCGCGCCGCGGCACGTTCCGCAATTGCCGTGCCGGCAGCGACGCCGGAAGACCAAGCCCACTGGAAATTGTAACCGCCCAGCCAGCCGGTCACGTCGACCGCTTCTCCAATGGCGTAAAGCCCTGGGACATCGCGGGCCTCCATCGTCTTTGACGATAGCGCCGTGGTGGCAATTCCGCCCGCTGTCACCTCGGCCTTTGCGTAGCCTTCTGTGCCTGTTGGTTGAAACGTGAGGTCCACAAGCATCTCGGCCGCTTCACCTAGCTCGGTATCCGAACAATTTCCAAGCTCCTTGCCGAGATCGATCTTTGAGGCAAGCACTTCAGAAAGGCGGGCCGGCAGGTGACGGGAAAGCGCGGCCTTGAGATGCGCTTTCGGCATCTCTTTTCGTGCAACACGCAAGGCTTCCCCGGCGTTTGGCAAGATAGAAAGCGAAACGGGATCACCGGGCGACCAATAGGAGGAGACTTGCAGGATCGCAGGCCCTGATAGCCCTTTATGTGTGAACAGTGCAGCCTCTTCAAAAGCCACATCCCGCACCCGAGCCATGGCGGGAAAGGCAACGCCCGGAATGCCCTTAAAAGGCGCGTCTTCTTCGCCCAGCGTGAACGGCACAAGCGCTGGACGTGGTGTTACCATGCCGAGGCCGAAGCGGCGGGCGATGTCATATGCCACACCCGTCGCACCCATCTTCGGGATGGATGGTCCGCCCGTCGCGATCACCAGTTGGTCCGCTGTGGCGCCTGCAACCTCGAACTGGCCGTCGGCGTGGTTGATTTCGCCGATCTCCGTCGACAGGCGGAGCTCGACATTGCCACGGTTACACTCCTCAAGAAGCATTGCGACGATCTGCCTGGCCGACCCATCGCAAAAGAGCTGTCCCAATGTTTTCTCATGCCAGGCAATGCCATAGCCCTCGACAAGGGCCAGAAAATCCCACTGGGTGTAGCGGCTCAGCGCTGATTTTGCGAAATGCGGGTTCTCTGAGAGGAAGTTCTCTGGCGCTGAACCGATATTGGTAAAGTTGCAGCGTCCACCGCCCGAAATGAGGATTTTCTTGCCGGGCTTGTTGGCGTGGTCAATCAGCAGGACGCGCGCACCAGATTGCCCAGCCGTAGCAGCAGCCATCAGTCCGGCGCCTCCTGCGCCAAGGACAATCGCGTCGTAGTCTCGTTGCGTCATTTCTGCCCGGTGCCCATGAAGAAGAGACTGCCGCGCAGTCATTGGATCAGTGTTTCAGCACAGTTATCACCTTGGGAAAACGGTTCACACCACATTGCATTCTTTATTGTGCTTGCAGCAAAATTCTTCATCCGCGCTTTAGGGAAGTCGCTACCAACTGCTGACGACTGAACGTAGAGCCACAGTAGGACGCAGTCTTTGCGTATGCTAGCGCAGCGAACGGCTGGTGTGAGCCCATACGTTTTGAGGCCAGTATTGCAGCATCATGATGCAGAAATCGCCGGCACTTGTTGTGTCAAGCAATGGATTGCTCCGCCCTGCATGGGCGCAGCGCGCATTGGCAGACCTATGATATCCCGACCGGGGAAATGCTCGGCGAGCTCCGCACGGGCGGCTTCGTCCGCTCCGGAATCTTCACCTGCCAGAGGCATGATCACGGCACCGTTGCAAATGTAGAAGTTCATGTAGGGTGCTATGAAGTGGTGGCCGTCGGCTTCAAATCCGGACATGTGAGGAAACCCGACGACCTCTATCCCAGCGGTTTCCAGGAGCGCGCGCGAGGCCGCCAACGGTTTGAAGTTTATGTTGTCTTCCGGCACTTCAAGCATCAACACCCGACCGCCCCCGATGAAACACATTAATAGGTCGATGTGCCCATCTGTTCCGTAGTACATTCTGTTAGGGCCACGCGTTTGATCTTCGGTCAGCCCTTCCTTTATCCAAATCACACGATCCAAGCCCAGGGCTTCAGATAGATCTGCCTCCACATGCTCTTTGCTCAGGTACCAATTCCGGGACGGATGCATCACGCACCCCTCCGGCGCAATCATCGTGCCGGCACCGTCGACGGTCACCGCGCCACCTTCCAGCACAACGTCGATTGGCGTTGCTTTTACTCCAATGTCTCGAGCGAGAGTTGCGCCCAGCCGAGCATCGCGATCCCGATCGGCATGCCGCTCTCCCCAAGCACTGAACCGAAAATGCCTCGCTTGCAGCTCAGTGCCGTTGGTTACAAAAATCGGGCCGTTGTCGCGCAGCCAAGAGCCGTCCATGGGCCGGACAATAATGTCTACGGCCTCACTGAGACGGGTGCGCGCTCCATGGGCGTGTTCTTCGGTGGCGCACACCATCGTAACAGGTTCATAGGCCGCAATCGTATTCGCTACCCGAGCGAACTCTTCCCGTCCTTGCTCCAGGGTTGATCCCCAAGACCATTCTCGACACGGCCAGCCTATCAATTTACGCGAATGAGGTTCCCATTCTGCTGGCATGCGAAACCCTGTCATCCGGTGCCGCCTTGCATACCGCGGACAATTAAGTCACGGGTGAAGGACAGATGTTGAACCAGCGTGTCGCCTGCAGCAACGGGATCACGCGCAACCGCCAGGTCGCGCAGGGTCCTATGTTCTGCATCAACGTCACGAGGCTCTATTTCGAAAGGCATAGACCACCTGCGATACAGTTCTGCAGACGCTCTCAGGCTTTCGGCATAGGCCTTCAGTCTTTCGTTTGATGCAGCTGAAATCAGCGACACGTGGAAGGCTTGGTGCGCCAAGGCCCACGCCTCTGTCACGGAATTCGGGTCTCCATCCAAGTTCTTTTCGGTGCGTTCAAGCTTGTGATGGGCGGAAACAACGCCTGTTTCCCAGTCCAAGTCGCCATTTTTGATCGAGTCTCGAAAGACTTCTGTTTCAATAAGGATTCGCGACTCCGTGAGGTCGTTGAGGTCTTTAAGGGAAAGCTCAATAACGCGAAAACCGTGTTGCGACTTCTTGACGGCCAAGCCTTCTGCTGCAAGCCGCGTCAGCGCTTCGCGTAGCACACCCATGCTATGCCCATAGCTTTCGCGAAGTTGTGCGAATTGGAGGCTGGACCCAGCCGTCAGAGCGCCACTCAGAATATCACTGCGTAGGTTTTGGTATGCGATGTCTGTCTGCGTTTCTCCGCCGGCCATTTGATCCTACCCCTAGTCAATTGTGCATCCATATGGCCCGAGATTGGGCAGAATTGGAAGTCACATTTTCAATAATCACTAAAATGTCGAAAATAAATTGACAAATCGAAAACTGCATTCATGCTTCTGGGCAATGGCTTCGGAGGGGCACGCGCTTATGCCTTTAACACCAACACCAAAGGTTTGGATGAACGGCGAAATGGTCGATTGGGATCAGGCAACCGTGCATATCGGAACGCACACGCTGCACTACGGAACCGGGATTTATGAAGGGTTGCGCGCCTATGAAACAACCGACGGTTCAGGCGTGTTTCGGCTGACGCCATACATTGAGCGTTTCTATCGTTCCGGCAAGATCCTGGCGATGCCGATGCCGTACTCCGTTGAAGAGATCGTCGAGGCCTGCCTGACCGTTACCAGATCGACTGGCCTGCAAAGCTGCTATGTCCGGCCGTTGGCCTATTACGGCTATGGGCATATGGGCCTAGACACCGGACCATGCGAGGTCGACATTGCGATTATGGCCTGGCCTTGGGCCAGCGTGCGTGGAGGCGAGACAAATGCCCGAGGCGTCGAGATGATGGTGTCCTCTTGGCGCAGGCACGATCACAACATTATGCCGCCGATGGCCAAGACAGTTGGCAATTACGTGAACTCATCGCTAGCCAAGGCAGAGGCGCATCGAGCGGGCTATGACGACTGCATCATGCTGAACACGGCGGGCATGGTCGCCGAGTGCACCGCTGAAAACATCTTTGTCGTTCGCGACGGCGTGATACATACGCCTCCGCTTTCTGCGGGAGGGCTTGAAGGGATCACGCACGACTCAATTCGCCGGATCGCAGAAGATCTGGGCTACGAGGAGCGCGCCGCACAGATTTCTCGCTCTGACCTTTACATAGCCGATGAGATCTTTGTTTGCGGCACCGCATCAGAAGTGACTTCCGTACAGTCGGTCGATGGGCGCGAGGTTGCATTTCCCGGACCTATCGGAGGTGAAATTCAAGCTGTCTTCAGCAAAGCAGTAAGAAAACAGGATCCTCGTTATGCGGAATGGGCGGAAGTCGCATGAAACTCACTGAAACGCAGCATGACGATATCGCGCAAAAGCTCCATCAGGCGATCAAGAGCGGTCAAGGCATTGACCCACCTTCCGAGACGATCGACTACGTGTATGAGGATGCCTATCGCATCCGCAGAAAACTGGTGGACTTGCTGATAGCCGATGGTGGCGTCCCGAAAGGGCATAAAATCGGGTTCACATCAGAGGCCATGCAAAAAATGTATGGCATGGAGGGGCCATACTTCGGGATCCTTCTTGAGCATATGTTCGTGGAAGCCGGCAACCCAGTATCCATCGGCAACCTGAGCGATACCCGCGCGGAACCGGAGCTCGCGTTTGAGCTTGCAGAAGCCCTGGAGGGCCCAGGCGTTACTTTGGCGGATGCTCTTTCAGCATCGGCGCGTGTGATGGCCGCTATAGAGGTGATCGACAGCCGCGTGGGCGCAATGCGTGCCGCAGCAAACGACTCTTTATCCGACAATGCCGGAGCAGGTTAGTTTGTGCTCGGCTCCGTTTCGTTGTCGCCAGACGAAGTTGATCTCGCGGCGGCAGAGCTGGCCATGGAGGTCGACGGCCATAAACAGTCCGCTCCCGCAGGCGATGTCATGGGCCATCCAGCTGAGCCGTTAGCTTGGCTGGCCAACAAGTTGCCGGAGCTAAACGGCTTAGGCGGCAGGCTCCAACCCGGCGATATCGTGATCACGGGCGCTCCAGTGAAATCTGTGGCCGTGCAGCCTGGAAGCACGCTGCACGCAACGTTCGGTCCTTTCGGCACTATCGATATCGAGTTCACGTCATGAGCTCTCTCAAGCTGGTGTCCTTCGGCACGCCCGGGAATTGGGTGGGTGGCATCCTTCGCGGCGACGAGGAGAGGTGGTCGCGGAAACTTGGACCAGGGTTTAAGGTGGATCGCATGACGAAAAAGACGATCCAGAATGTCCAAGAGAAAGAACCACTCGCCTGAGTTCAAAGCCAAGGTTGCGCTTGAAGCGATCCGGGAAGAAGTGACGCTTTCCGAACTTTTGAAGAAATATGGCGTGCATCCGAATATGATCAGCACCTGCAAGCGTGCTGCGATTGCCAACATGTCCAGTGCCTTTGAACGTGGCAAATCCGATGAGACGCACGCGTCCGATGCCGAGATCGAGAAGCTTCATTCCAAGATCGGTCAGTTGGTGTTGGAGCGAGATTTTTTGGCCAGTGCCTCGCACCAGTTGCTCGGGACGCGAGGCAAAAAATGGTGAGCCCGAACCACAAGCTTAGCCAAAGGCGCCAATGCGCTTTGCTGCACCTGAGCCGGTCAACTCTGTACTATCAGCCGGTCGGCGAAAGCGCTGAGAACCTGCGATTTATGGAGATCATAGACAAGCAGTTCCTGGAAACCCCGTGGTACGGGTCGCGGCAAATGGCCCGGTTCATGCAGCGCAACAATCACAAGTGCGGGCGACATCGTGTCAGGAGGCTGATGCGCAAGATGCGCTTGGTGCCGATCTATCAAGCGCCCAACACCAGCAAGAAACACCCGCACCACAAAGTGTGGCCCTATCTTTTGAAGGGGCTGTCGATTGACCGCCCAAACCAGGTCTGGTGTGCCGACATCACATATATCCCGATGCGGCGTGGCTTCCTGTATCTGGTGGCCATCATGGATTGGTACAGCCGCAAGGTTCTGAGTTGGCGGCTGTCCAATAGCATGGAAGCAGACTTTTGCGTCGAAGCTTTGAAAGAAGCGCTGGAAAGATACAGTCCGCCCGAAATTACGAATACGGATCAGGGTAGCCAGTTCACTGGGTTCGAATGGACCAACACCTTGAGCGATGCGACAGTCAAAATATCCATGGATGGCCGTGGCCGCTGGATTGATAACCGTATGATCGAGCGGCTCTGGCGATCTCTGAAGTACGAATGCGTCTATCTCAACGCGTTCGAAACTGGCTCAGAGGCAAGGGCAGGCATCTGCAAATGGATGACCTACAACAATGCGGAACGGCCTCATTCTACGCATGGAACATTGACCCCCAATGAGGCCTATGAGACCCAAGGGCTAGAAGAGAAGAAAGCAGCCTGAAACGAAACCAAGATCCACCTTAAAACGGGCTCCAAACTGGTCGAAAATCTAGGACCACCTCTGTGAAGCCGCCGTTGGTGTCGAGGACTGGCAGCCACTTATCCGGCGCTGCGTCGTATTTGACCGCAATGCAATGCTGTCAGACATTGCGCGTGCGGTACAACCTCAAACGGTGGAGCGCTCACCTTCCTTTTCGGAGCAGCTGAAGACTTGGCATGAAAAGAGTAACTTACGCTGGCAATCGATAGTTGTACGCGCTGCCGATCTCAATTGGTTGGTCGATGTTCGAACCAACAACTGTCAGCTTAGCTATTCAATCTTGACTGAAGAGAACAGCCGGCTTCCTGCAGGGGAACTTCAGACGGAACTAGAACGGGCGAACCTTGATGTTCGGAAAACTGTTTGGACCGGCTGGAGCATGTTCTACCCATTTAGGTGACCTGAAATTGCGGCTGCACTGCATCCTGAGTTTGAGGACGGTTCTGGGGTCGATGTGCTTGAAAGCAACCTAATAGGAGACGGAGATTTCGATTTGAGCCTGCCCGACTTCTGGCGATACACGGTTGATGGTCGCGCAACAATTATCCGCCCCTATCGCGAAGATCGGCAGCGATCTGTCGAGGGTACCGGGCGCGCCGCGGGTACGTGGATTAGTCCCGAGACCGTGATACGCGAAACCTACGAGCTGGTGACCCATGCGCGTGTCATGGCCGATAGCTATGAAGACACAAGGGTTGCATTTCGTTGTACTTGGCGAGGACTTGCTCATCGCGAAATCGACGACTTCAATGGCGTCCACTGGTTTCCTGGTCGAGTGTCGCGCGCAGATCAACGGACAACTGGTGGTATCTGGGAATTACCTGTCATTTCTGCCAGTTGGCATGATGTTGTCGCCGAATTGTCTTGTCCAATTTTGAGTTTGTTCGGTTTTCATGATTGCGACTCGGGATTGGTGCCGAGATTGGCTCCTCGTTTTGTAAAGCTGTGATTTTGGCAAGAAGAGGTTACCTGCGGTCAACCGCATAAGCCAACTAAGATAAATCACTGTCCGCTTTGTCCCGCAGTAATTGAACTCAACGCAAGCGGGATTTCGAGCTTGCGGCGAATGGCCTGAATGCGGGCTGCGACTGCGACATCTCGTAGTGGTGTTGGGAGGCGGCTGTGGGCTGTGGGCTGTGAGTGCTTAGCCTGACAGGGCCGCTCCAGACCATGCGCCCGTCCCGATAGCCCAAGTTGTAGTCATGGCCGAAGCCAGTTTCAGTTTTGGTTTCTCGATCTTTCGGACTGTTTCTTTGCTCATATGGTTCCCCTTTCCATTCGATGTTGACAGTTCAACGGCATAAGCCAAGCCCCAAAGGGCAATGAAGGTTAGAAGGCCAACGAGACAGAGAACATGAAGGGGAATCGAACCCCAACCTACCAGACCTGTCAGACTAAACACTCACAACGGCAGCATAGTTTTCCAACGCAAAGATGCAAAGTCCGAACGTCGGCTTTCAGGAAGCTGCGATGCAGCGCGTGGTGTATTGCCAGATGTCCGCAAGGGGCCGTCCCTTCCTCCCTCAACGCTGTAAAGCTGAAAGTGCTGAGGCTATGTGGTTCAAGGCCCAGTCCTAAATGCTCCCGCGGTTACGGGCCTGGGCTCTCGTAACAAATGCTGTGCAGACAACGGAACTTGTCACAGGCACGGCGACGCAAGGGGTTTAGAAACCTCTCGGTGATCGTACCGAAGAGCTGTCAGTCAGCGGTATTGCCCGGGCCGCCTTCGACAGGGTTAGCTTGTCCAAAGTCTGGTCTGAAACAGCACGACTCAGCCGGTCGTTCTACTTCTGAAAGTGTCTGAATTCCTTCAGTTGGTGGGTTGCCACTACGCCACCTTGCTTACGTCAGCGATAGAACATCTGCACTGTTACCTGTACTCGCATAATCGCATCGATACGTGGCGTTACTTGACCACGAAGCACCTCAACCAAACGCAGCTTCGTGACAGTCTTTTCTGGCTTTGACCGCTTGCTTCCCTTACTTGACCCTCTGCTTCCTGACTATAGGGGCGGACCACTTCTGAAAGGAAGGATCAGCACTGTATCAGGCACGTTTCGCTCCAAACTAAAACTGAGCTCTAAAAGAAACGCCAAACTCTTGTCTTTCGTCGAAGACTTCGCCTTCGGTGCCAAGCGCCAAATACGCTTCGAACTTGCCCAACCCGGTGTCAAATGACGTTCCTATGCCGTAGGACATTCTGATATCGGCTCCGTCATCCAAGAGACCCGCGGGAGGTGTATTTGTCTGCACATCCCAAACCGACCCGACATCAAAGAACGCGAACGTTTCAAGTTGCGGCTGCTGTTTGAAGATCGGAACCAGTAAATCTGTTCTGGCCACGGCATAATAATTTCCGCCCAGGATTGTGACGAGGTTCCCGCCGCCCGGGGCACAACCGAGGCAAATGTCCCGTGGCGATATTGTAGACCGCTCGAACCCACGCAGGTTGGCACCGCCCAAACTGAACCGCTCACTTACCCTTGGGTTGTCACTGCCAAGTCCCAGAGATGCACCAAACTCTACTGTTGTTCTCACGGCAAAGCCGCTGGGCGTAAGCTTCTGCCTAGCGTTCAAAGTCAAGCGGCTATCAGAGTACGCAGCATCACCACCCAGGCCAGTGAAATCTTGGTCGAAACGCAAAGTCCAGGCCGACGGGCTGAGTGCGTCGGGTTTGGCAGAGGAGACGATGACGTAGCTGAACCCCAAACCGGAGAGGAGTTCATCTCCCCGCTCCGCGAAGATTATGGGAGATGCTAAGGAATTGATGCCGTAGACGTCTTTCCAAGCCAAAGTATAGCGCAGCTCCACCAAGCTTCGTTCGCTGGTCATAAAGGTCACAAAAGGCTCTATGCTTGCGAAGGTGTAGTCATAGGTCGTGTTGTCATAGTCATAGTTTTCGACCGCAAACCGGACCCCACCCGGACGGCCCTGAGCCCAGAAGTTTTCGGACTGCACGGAAAATGTCAGGGATTGTGATTGCTCAGCTGCGCGAATACGGCCGTCAATGGCCACGCCCTTGTCGAATGCATTGTTGATCGACACCCCGACAGTGCCGAACACGCCGTCATCGGTGTCGTATCCCACACCAAAGGTCAGACCGCCGGAATACACCGGTTCTTCTTCCACCTGAATAATCAAAGTTGTGTTCGCAGACGTGATAACGACCTCTTCGAACTCACCCGTGAATTGTAGTGATTCGACCGCGGCCATCAGTTCCGGCTCACCAATCAAGACGCCAGTTTGAAGGCCCGTTGTGGCGACGATATCCTGAGCGGTAAACCGCTTATTACCGTCAACGACGATCGTATTGAACACCCGTGGCTGCGGCGCGTCTTGCGCCTCAAGGCCACTGAAAACCACACAGGAAAGCGCAGCAGCAAACGCACACACACGCGTTTTTGGCGCAAAAAACATATACTTAACCCCCGTCAATTTTGTTTCAATTTCCGACCGATTGGCCGTCAGTCGAACCACAACTAGAGCGACTTTTCAATCTGGCAGGCACTGTTGCATTCCTGCGCAAGAAGCATGATCAAAGTTTCCGTGTCAATTGATGCTGCATTGACCGTCTATTGATCACGTTTCAGTGTTCGCCAGCTGCTGCCTTCAGGGAACAACTGTGATGAACATACGGCTTACTGCCTGCTTTTTAACGATTTTTAGCCTTACTGCCTGTGCGGAAGGGCCCATTTTTCCGGGCGATCGCGACGTTCCGCGCCCGAACGCATTTGCGCCGAGCATTGCGGACGAACGGCGTGCGCGGGCCAACGGCGAACAGCTCTCTGCCGAGGAAGCGCGCCAGCGTGTTGATGAATTCCGGGTCACCAGCGACAGCCAGCTGCGCGAGTGGCCGGTCGATACAATCACCTACAAAAGGTTCCAAAACCCAGGCCAGCGCGCGATCTATCTTCGACGCGCCTTGGGTCGGTATGCCCTGATCAAGGCAAAGGAACGCTCCACGGGGGTCGCGCTGCAGCGTGTACGCCGCGCATCAAGCATTGCGGCACCATCGACCGCAGGCGAGTGGTGGGCGGGCTCCATCCACCGCGCGGACCTGACGCTGACCGAAGCAAACCGTGCCGTGTCTCTGCCGGAGGTTGTGTATGACGCCGTTCGGTATTCCAACCAGATCGCGGCCTTTGGCGATTTGCCGGCAATTCGCGGCACCGCCATTCAGGAAGCACGCGGTCGCTTCGTTCCTGAGTTTTTCGCCGAGGTGAGCATTTCGCGTGAGAATGAGCGGGCCACGAGCCCAGCGATTGCTGCGGGGGCCGCGCGGTCAATCACGGAAGAAGAAGAGGCAGAATTCGGCGTTCGGTCGCGCCTGATCACCGGCGGCGAAATTGCCTTATCACAGAATTTCACCCGCACGGATACAAACAGAACTGCGTTTATTCCCGGCAGACAAACGAGTGCGCAAACGCGTGTGTCGCTGGTTCAGCCGTTGCTGCGGGGCAGCGGTGTGACGTATAATGACGGTCCGCGTCGCATTGCGAACATGGACACGCAGATCGCAACAGAAGAGTTCCGTCGCCAGTCCGAGGCGCATCTTCTTGAGGTCGAGCGCGCGTATTGGAACCTCTATCTCGCCCGGGCGATTTTCCTACAGAAATCCCACTTGGCCGGGCATGGGGAACGTTTGGCAAACCAGGTGAGCCGCCGGGTCGAAATTGATGCGGACCCGATCATCGTTAACAATGCCAAATCCCTTGCTCTGCAATGGCGTGCCGATGCTGTTCGGGCAAAATCGGCGGTTGATAATGCCGAGTTCCGCTTGCAAGCCTTGGTGAACTCTCCGGCGCTGACCAAAGCGAGCATTGAATTGCTGCCGACATCCGCTCCGAATGGTTCATCGCGCATTCTGTCAACCGAAGACACGCTTGATCAGATCTTCCAGAACCGGCCTGAATTGCAGCAGGCGATCTTGCAGTATGAGGCGGCTTTGCTGCGGGAGGGCTTGGCGGCGAATGAAAGTTTGCCCGAGCTGGATTTGATTTTGGAATACACAGGGTCCGGTGGCACAGATGGCGGCAGCTTTGCCGGCGCATTCGATGACGAAGACAACGGCGCGGGCCATCTTGTGGGTCTGAAGTTCTCAGTGCCCTTGGGGTTTGACGAACGCGATGCGCGCTACAAGCGGCGTCGGTTGGAAACCATTCAGCAAGAACGTCAGGTTCTCGCGGTCATTTCGACCATTCTTGCCGAGGTCGATGTGTCGGCTAATGAATACATCATCTCGACCCAGGATCTGTACGCACGCAGACAGGCCCAATTGGCGGCACAGCGCGATCTTGTCACGCTCAGAGACAGGTGGAATGACGGCGTCGGCGAAGGTCAGAGCATCGCGATTTTCAGCGCGCTTCTTGATGCCTATGAGCGCGTCCAACTGTCCGAAGAAGCCGTGGCAACCGCCCGCGCGACAAGAGAGATTTCGGCGGCCAACCTCGCCCGGGCCCGCGGCGTTCTGTTGGCGCGTTGGGGATTGCAAACAGAGATCCGAAACGAAATCCGGAACGAGCCGACCTACAAGCTGACGAAACAAAACTAAGCAGGGCTGTTTGCCACCATTTCTTGAGGCGTTTGTATGGTACTGATCCCGAAGTTTGAACTGCTTGAGGATCGCATTGTTCTGGACGGTGCGGACCCAACCGTAGATTGCCCCGAGCCCGAGGTGACAATCTCAGGGCCAGAAGCGGTTGAGCTTGGTGAACAGGATGTCGAGTTCACGCTCACCTTCGAAAATGATGGCGATGAGACCGGGTTTGCCCCCTATGTGGAACTTATCGTGCCGTCCTCGGGGGCCGATGGCGAAGGTGACGGGCCCAGTTTCGATAGCGCGACCTTCCTGGGAGAGCCGATTGACACAACGGTCCTGACCTTTGATGCAGACGGGGAAGTTGAACATCCGTTCCTCCTGAACCCGGACGGGTCGCCCTTTATCGTCACCGGCGGTGAAGAAGGCGACACACTGGTCGTGTTTGAGCTTCCTTACGGATCCTTCTCTCCGGGGAACCCGCCTGTCGATATCGATGTGGTCATCGATTTCTCAGATCAGGCCGATCTGGGCGCTTTGCCGGAGTTTCAGGCCACCAGCGGCTTTGCCTTGGGCGCCAATGCCTTGGACGACCCGGACGACGACCCGCCCGTGCGCGGCGAAACCGCGACACTAGAGGTCGATCCACAGCTCTTCGAAGTGACGAAATCCAACAACGCGCCAGAGAATGAAGCCGCGACCGGCCCAAGCTACGTCTATACCTATGAGTTGACGATTGATGTGGCCCCTGGGCAAACGCTCAGCGATTTTACACTGACAGATCAGTTGCCGCCCGAAATCGTCTATCTTGGCAACCTCGACATTTCCGGCGGAACCGGCGCGACGGTGACCGAAGAACCGCTGGAAGATCAGCAGGTGCAGCCCGGCGACGAGTTGATTGTCGAGTTCGATGAGGTCTCTGACACGGTTACCGTCACATTCGACTATTACATCAGCAACAATCCATCTGACACGACCGCCCCGACCAACAATGCGACCACGGGTCAACCCGCGCCGGTCACAAACGAGCTGAGTGGTGAAGGTGAGTGGGTGCCTTTGGACCCTGACGATGATCCTGTGGACGTGTCTGATGCGGATACGGACATTCTTCAGGCCTCTACTCTGGCCGTTCAAAAATCGAATGAATTGTTCGGGGCGGACCAGAATGCCGATGGTCCAACACCTGGTGACGTCTACGAGTTTACGCTGGAAATCCAGGTCTCGGATTACTTTACCTTTGGCGATCTCATGGTTGAGGACATCTTGGGCGATGGCTGGGACTACGAAGAGGGCAGCGCGGAGTTCTTCACGGTTGAAGAAGGTGGCAGCCTTGGCAGCGAAGGCTCGGAAATCAGCCTGACCGCGGTCGAGACCGTGGTCGAAGACGATCCTGATAGCGGAAATTCCCGCGTGACTTGGTAGCTGTCCCAGGCGATGGAAGATGCAGGCGGCGACGGGCTGCTGACAGGTGATATTGCGGGCGACGGATCATCGTCTGGATCGCAAACCACCGTCCTTATCACCTACCGCGCGGAAATTTTGCGAGACTTCGAAGACACTGGCACAGGCGATCAGGCGATCAGCCAAGGCGACTCTTTGGAAAACGAGGTCACCGTCACCGGCGATGTGCGGGCCAATTTGTCAGATGGCGGCGACCCAACGGAACGCACGGACAACGAAGTTGCCAACACGTCCACGTCGACCGTCGACATCCCGCGCGGCGCGATCGAGTCAAAAGAAGTTTTTGCGCTCAACGGGGACACCGACCCGCCTGATGATGTGGTGATTGCCGCCGGCGACACGGTCACGTTCCAGATCATTTACAACGCGCCACTGGCCGCCTTTGAAGACTTCCGCATCGAAGACAACCTGCCTCAGTTGGTTTTTGATGCGACCGAAGTTGATGAATTGACCGCGTGGGATGATGACCCCGCTGACCGCGACGCCCCTCCTCCGCCCGGCACGGCCTATTTCGGGTCGAGCACATCGGCGTTTCTGACAGATATTGTGCCGGATATCGAAGTTGACGGACCCAACAACGGCATCACGTTCGATTTCGGTGAGTTTACGGAACCCACGCCCACAGAGGCGACGATCGAGATCCTCTTCACCGTCACAGTGGAAGATGCGATTTTCGCGCCAGACCTTTTCTTGACCAACCAGGCCACAGCATTTGAATCGAACACATTGGGTGAACCCATCAGTTCTACCGCGATCGCCCAGTTCGACTATGCGGAGCCTGATCTCAATATCACCAAGGGCGTGGTGGCGACGGATTCAACCGACCCGGAAACCGAGCTTGTCGGTGATGTTGGACTAGACGGTGTCACCGTGCCTGACACGGGATCACCACGGTTTACCGGCACTCTGACATCCGATGACCTGGATGACGAAGCCGTCGATGCCAACATCGAGAATGTAGATGCCGGGGATACGGTCACCTTTGCGATCGTTCTCGAAAACACGGGCGCAGCCCCAAATGGTGCGTTCAATATTGTCATTGAAGATACCAAACCCGATGGTTTCGATATCCCGTCCACGGGCCTGAACCTGTCGATCACTGACGGCACGGGTGCCAACATTGATTTCACGCAGCCAGACGGAAGCCCGGCTATTGCCGACGATCTTTTCGACACCGGCCTTCTGCTGACAGATGACGGGCCGCTCGAAGGGGCAATTTCGGCATTTGACGAAACCTCCGGCGACAACATCATCGTTATCACTTATGATTTGGTGGTCGTTGAGGATGCGGAAGCCAACGACACGCTCGTCAACACCGCCGCCATCGCGGCTTACAACGCGTTTGAAGGCAATGGTCTTCCCTTTGATGATGACGCGCCGGTCAACCGGGCCACAGATGACCTGACAGATGATGCATCGGCGACGACCGAAGGGATCGAGATCGACAAAGTCATCGATCCTGACAGCCGACAGTTCAATGACGATATCAGCGGCCGGGCCGACAATGAAATCGCTGTGGGCGAAGAGTTTTCCTTCCTTGTGCGCGTGGATGTGCCCGAAGGCGAACTGAACAATTTCCAAATCTCTGACGAAGTGACAAACGGCGGTCTGACACTCATCGGGGCGGAAATTGTCACCTTTGGCGATAGCATGACGTCGTCCAACGGGCTGGATGAGATGTCCATGGTGACGGCCACCGACAATGCGTGGCTGTTCGATTTCGGCACGCTGGAGAACGCCGGTGATAACGACCCGGACAATGACTTCATTGTCATTCGCGTGGATGCGCGGGCCAGCGACGACGATGTGGGCAACCGCAACCATTTCATGCGCAATGAGGCGACAGTCTCTTTCGTGGATTCAAACAACGAGATTATCAGCGACACGGAAGGCGACAATACGCGTATCATTGAGCCGCGCGTGGAGTTGGATAAAACCGTCTCTCCTGTGGTCGTGGATGCGGGCGGGGATGTGAACTATTCCGTTCTGGTATCAACCCCATCCGGGTTCAGGGATGCCCCCGCCTTTGACCTGCCGCTGGCCGATACTTTGGATCCCGACCTCACGCTGGATCAAAGCAGCATCACCTTGCTGGTCAATGGCACCCCAACCGCCTTTGATGGCAGCGATTTCGCGCTGACCACGGATGTGGGCGGTGATCCGAATTCCTTTGAGGTGTTTATTGATCAGCTGGATCAGGATGACACAGTCGAAATTCAGTACACGGCGGAGGTAGATCCGACGGTCAACTCGGGCCAGACCCTGCCAAACACCGCGACACTGGTGTTTGACAGCACGCCCGAAGATGACAGCGGCGGCGACAATGATGACCGCGACTATACCCTGTCGGACACTGAAGAGGTCACAACCCGCGCGCCAGAAATTGACAAGGCCATTGTGCCAGACAGCACCTCTTACGGGGATGAATTCACCTCCGGCAACGATCTGGGCATAGGCGAATTGGTCACCTATGAAATCACCCTGGTGATCCCGGAAGGCTCCATCGAGGACGTAGTGGTTGTCGATACGCTGCCTGATGGCTTGGAATACGTGGATTCAGAGGTCATCCGCGTCGGCACCGGGCCTGACACCAACATCTCGGGCTCGCTTTTGGATCCGATGGATGAAGGCGTGAACACTGGGCAGGAAACCACCTTTACCTTTGGCGATCTAACCAACCCGCCGGATCCGGTGAGCCCGGTTCAGGATGCGCGCGATGAAATCGTCATTCAGGTGACCGCGCGGGTGGTGGATGATCCCGCCGCCGAGGACGGAGAGCCGCTGACCAACGTGGCGGAGCTGTCTTACACGGACGGCAACAACGAAACCCAGACGATTGACGACGCTGAAACCGTCACAGTGGTTGAACCAGAGGTCACGTTGGCCAAGTCGGTGACGCCAGACGTGGCAGATGCCGGTGACATTGTGACCTACGAAGTGCGGGCCGAAAACATCGGCGATGGCCCTGCCTTTGATATGATCATCACGGATGATGTGGTCGGGCCCGAGGTTGTGGCAACCGGTGATGTCACAATCTCAATCGTAGACGAAGGCGGCACACCTTTCAGCCCGTCCGAGCCGCCAACATTCAGTTTCAACGGTGACGGCGAGTTGGAAGTCATCGTGCCAGAGCTGCCGCCGGGCCATGAGGTGATCATCACCTATGATGCGGTCGTGCAAGAGGACGTGCTGTTCTCCTCTGAGTTCGTGAACTCTGCCGAGGTTGCGCGCTACGACTCCAACCCCGAAGGCGATGCCACGACGCCGCCTGCCGACCCCGAGGAAGAGCGGGTCTATACCGGGCCAAGCGCCACGGCCGATGTGAGCACCCCGGATGCGACACTGGACAAGACGTATCTGTCGTCCGGTGATGGCAACACCGACGATCCGACCATGACGGACAATGCGCAGCTCAATATCGGCGAGACGGTCACCTATCAGCTTGAAATCACCGTCCCGGAAGGATCAGCAGACATCGTTCTGACCGATGACTTGCCGGATGGTCTGGTGGCGCAATCGGCGCGGGTCGTGTCCGTGGGTGATGGCGATGACAGCGCGGCGAACCTGTCAGACGGCGACACAGATACCAGCTCTACTTTTGTGACCATCAGTGACGCAGGCGACGAGGTTGAGTTCGATTTTGGCCGCGTCACCATTGATGGAACAAATGATGCCGCCGCGACCGATACGACGATCATTGTCGAAGTGACGGCGCTTGTGGATGATATCCCCGAGAACCGAAGCGGCGAGAGCCTGACCAACACGGCCACGCTTGAGGTGTCCGATGGGGCGACAGAGCTGCAAGATGACGTCACGGCGACTGAGACCGTCGACATCGTCGAACCTGATCTCGAGATAGAGAAAACCGGCCCGGTGGCGGCCGACCCCGGCGACATTGTCGATTATCAAATCACCGTCGAAAACACCGGCGATGGCCCGGCCTATGACACAGTGATCACCGACCCCTTCACCGACACGGATCTGATCTATCAAACCGGATCGCCGCAAGTTTTCCTCAATGACACGCTGTTGGTTCCACAGCCTGACTTTGACGAGCCCGCCCCGGGCGAGGCGAGCGGGTTCCAAATTGATCTCGGCGACATCGTGCTTCAACCGGGTGATGAAATCCGCGTCGATTTCCAGGTTCAGATCAGCCCCGATGCCGATCAGGCCCAAACCCTGATCAACGACGCCACCGTTGTGTTTGACAGTGTCGAAGGCGACCAGTTTGACGTGGATGGTGAGCCGGTTGGCCGGGACGGGACCGACAGCGACAGCCACAACATCGCAACCGTGCCCTTCATCACAAAGACGCCGCTCACCTCAGAGCTGATCGAGACGCAAAGCGAAGCGGGCGACGATCCGTTCGAACTCGCCATCGGTGAAGAGGTGACGTACCAGTATGAGATCACCCTCCCGGAAATTGAGCTCGACAGTGTTGTGGCCACAGATCTTTTGCCACCGGGAATGGAGTTCGTCTCGGTCACTGTAACGGATGTGAATGGCACTGGCGCCTCCGGCACCGTGAATGCGACGCCCGACGCTGGCAACCCGAACCTGATCGAATTCGATTTCGGCGCGATGACCAACCCGTCCGATGGGACGATCGGCGATGACGATGTGCTGGTCTTTGAGGTGGTCGCGCGTGTCGTGGATAATGGCGACGCCAATGCCGGTGACACGCTCACCAATACGGTCAGCCTCGATGTGGATCCGGCGGGCGCGCCTGCCTTCGACACTCAGACCACCACCGCCGAGGTGACCGTCGTGGAACCGGCCGTGACCATTGACAAGACCGGTCCTGTCGCGCTCGACGCGGGTGGCCCGCCCGGCACTTTCACCATTGAGGTGACCAACGATGGCGTCCCCGGGGCGGAGGGACCTGCCTACGACCTCGACATTTCTGACACGCTGCCCACCGGTATGACGCTCGACACCGGAACGCTTACCTTCGAAATGCCGGACGGCATGACCATCGTGCCAGAAGACGTGACCGCGACCTCGGATGGGTTCACAGCAGAGTTCCCTGTGCTTTTGCCCGGTGAAACGATTGTCGTGACCTATGAGGCATCCCTGGATGCCGGTCAGCCGCCTCTCACGACCTATGAAAACACCGCAAGCGCAGATTTCTTCAGCGTGCCGGAAGATCTCCTAGATGAAGACGGCAATCCTGTGGCCCGCGATTATGCCCCTGTCACCGACACGCACACGGTTGCGACGGCGCCGACGTTGGAGAAGTCGGCGATTGAGACGGGTTTTGCGGAGACGGCTGAGAATGCGGATGGGGACAGTTTTACCGATCTGGCGATCGGGGAGACGGTGACCTATGAGCTGGTGCTCACCCTGCCCGAGATCGGGATGGAGAGCGTGGTTCTGAGCGATACGCTGCCGGATGGTTTGACGCTTGTGGGCTCCGAGATCACCGAGCTGGGCAGCGCCATCACGGTGGGCGGCTCGACCGATCTGGCGGCGATCAACGCCGGTGCTGTGGTGGATGAGGCAGGCCAGCTTCTGACCATCACGCTGGCGGATGTGCTGAACTCGGACACCAGCGGCGACGGCACGCGGGGCGCGGATGCGATCGTGGTGGAGATCACGGCGCGGGTGGACGACATCCCCGAGAACGCCGCCGGCGAGACCCTCACCAACACCGCCGGCCTGATCATCGACCCCGAGGGCCCCGACCCCGCCCTCGACCAGGTCACCGCATCAGAGACCATCGAGATCATCGAGCCGAACCTGGTGGTTGAGAAATCCAGCCCGCCCGCGGTCAACCCGGGCGACACGGTGGCCTATGAGGTCCGCATTGAAAACGACGGCACCGCGCCGGCCTTTGACGTGCAGGTGGCCGATGATTTTGCCGACGACGATCTGACGCTGGTGCCGGGCTCTGTGATGATCGAGCTTGCGGGCGTCGACATCACCGCGGATGTGACCATCACCGAGAGCGCGGGCGGGTTCAGCTTTGAGCTCGATGACGCGGCCACGGGTGATCCCTTCCCGCTTGAGGTGGGCCCGGCCAATGCGCTGGTGGTGACCTATGAGGCGGAGCTCGACATCAACGCACCGGAGGCGGAAACCTTCCTCAACACCGCGACGGTGGGCTATGACGGCGTGCCGGGTGATCCGCTGGATGAGAACGGCCAGCCGGTGGATGACCGCGATTACACGGCCCAAGATGATGCCTCGGTCGCGACGGTGCCGTTCCTGACCAAGACCCCGACCGCGTCAAACTTTGACGAGACTTCAAGCGAGGCCGGCGATGACCCGTTCGAGCTCTCGATTGGCGAAGAGGTGACCTATACCTATGAGCTCTTCCTGCCTGAGATCGAGATGTCGAGCGTGGTGTTTGAAGACACGCTGCCGCCGGGTCTGGAATTTGTGAGCTTCAACATCGTGTCCTATGGCGACACGGTGGGCGATCTGCAGGATCTGGCGACAGGCAATGATCTGGACCCGGACGTGGATTTGCCGTCACTGGTTGAAATCGACGCGCAGAACTTCGTGCTGGATTTTGGCGGGATCATCAACACCGAGGACGCATCTCCGCCGACGATCGGCACCGACGATGTGATCACCATCGAGGTGGTGGCGCGGGTGACCAATGATGGCGTGCCCGAGGCGGGGGATCCGCTGGTCAACACCGCGACGCTGGATGTGATCCCCGATGGGGGCGCGGCGCTGGCCACGGCGGAGGCGACGGCCGAGGTGACGGTGGTCGAGCCTGAGCTGACGATCGACAAGACCGGGCCGGTGGCCATCGATCCCGGCGACACGGGCAACTTCACGATCGTGGTGGAGAACCCGGGCGCTGCGGCGGGGCCTGGACCGGCCTATGATGTGGAAGTCTCCGACACGCTGCCGCCTGAGTTTTTGCTCAACACCGGCTCGTTGGAGTTCACCCTCAATGACATGGAGTTCACGCCCGATCCGGCCGATCTGGTGGCGACGCCCACAGGCTTTACGCTGAACGTGGATGTGCTCGAGCCCACGGACCGGTTGGAGATCAGCTACACCGCCAATCTCGACGCAGATGCCGAGCCGCTCGACACCTTCACCAACACGGCCACGGCCGCCTATGACAGCGCGCCGGGCGATCCGGTCGATGGCGATGGCAACCCGGTGGAGGAAACCTACACGCCGGTGACGGACACGCACACGGTTGCGACGGCTCCGACGTTGGAGAAGTCGGCGATTGAGACGGGTTTTGCGGAGACGGCTGAGAATGCGGATGGGGACAGTTTTACCGATCTGGCGATCGGGGAGACGGTGACCTATGAGCTGGTGCTCACCCTGCCCGAGATCGGGATGGAGAGCGTGGTTCTGAGCGATACGCTGCCGGATGGTTTGACGCTTGTGGGCTCCGAGATCACCGAGCTGGGCAGCGCCATCACGGTGGGCGGCTCGACCGATCTGGCGGCGATCAACGCCGGTGCTGTGGTGGATGAGGCAGGCCAGCTTCTGACCATCACGCTGGCGGATGTGCTGAACTCGGACACCAGCGGCGACGGCACGCGGGGCGCGGATGCGATCGTGGTGGAGATCACGGCGCGGGTGGACGACATCCCCGAGAACGCCGCCGGCGAGACCCTCACCAACACCGCCGGCCTGATCATCGACCCCGAGGGCCCCGACCCCGCCCTCGACCAGGTCACCGCATCAGAGACCATCGAGATCATCGAGCCGAATATTGTTCTGGAAAAGACCGGGGAGGTTGCTGGCGACCCGGGCGGCTCAGTCGACTATGAAATCACCGCGACCAATGATGGCTCTGCGCCCGCATTCGATGTGACGATCTCGGATCTTTTGGCCGATCCCAACCTCACCTATGACGCTGGCTCTGCGCAGGTTTTCCTCAACGACACGCTTTTGGTGCCGCAACCCACGATCAACGCACCGGCAACGGGTGCCACTGATGGCTTTGAGGTCATCATCCCCGAGATTGAACCCAATGATGAGGTTCGGGTCGAGTTTTCGGCGACCATTTCTGCGGACGTGCCTGTGGCCTCAAGCGTGCCAAACAGCGCCTCCATCGTGTTTGACAGCGCGCCGGGCGATCCGCTGGATGAAAATGGCCAGCCCGTGGATGACCGCGATTATTCCGAGACGGATGACCATCTGGTCGCCACCGGGCCGGGTTTGGAGAAAAGCGCGTTCACCTCGAATTTCGATGAAACGGCCAGCGAGCTGGGCGACGATCCGTTCGAGCTCAATATCGGCGAAGAGGTCACCTATCGCTATGAGATCACGCTGCCGGAAATTGCGCTGGACAGCGTGATTGTCACCGATCTTTTGCCGGACGGGGTTGAGTTCGTCTCGGCCACGGTGGCGGAAACCAACGGAACCGGCGCATCCGGCAATGTTGTGGCGACACCTGATGCGATGAACCCGAACCTGATCACGTTTGATCTGGGCGCGATGACCAACCCGTCGGACGGCACGATCGGTGCCGATGACGTGCTGGTGCTCGACGTGGTGGCACGTGTGACCAATGATGGCGCCGCGGATGCTGGCGTTACGCTCACCAATACGGCGATGCTGGATGTCGATCCCACGGGCGACGATCCGTTTGCGCCCGTCACGGACACGGCGGATGTAACCATCGTTGAACCGTTGCTGGAGGTGGAAAAAACGGGCCAGCAAGCCGTGGCTCCGGGCGATGCGGCGGGATTTGAAATTACGGTCACCAATGTGGGCGATCCCGCCGGTGCCGGCCCAGCCTATGACGTGATTGTCACGGATGTCTTGCCGCCTGAGTTCACGCTTGATCAGGGATCGGTCAGTTTCACCATTGATGGTCAACCGGCAACGCCAAGTGCGATCACAGTATCGGATGGCGGGTTTTCGGCCACCTTTGACGTGCTTGAGGCCGACAGTGTTCTTATGGCGAGCTATGACGCGGTTCTCAGCGCGGATGTGGTGCCGGTGCAATCCTTTGTGAACACGGCGACCGTGGAATATGACAGCGTGCCGGGCGATCCGGTGGATGGAAACGGCGATCCGATTGGCGAAGTCTATGACCCTGTTACGGATGACCACGTCACATCAACGGGGCCTGACCTAGAGAAGACGGCGATTTCCACAGAGTTTGCCGAGACGCCCGAGGATGGGGACAATGACGGCATCCTTGGGCTCGCTGTGGGTGAAGAGGTCACTTATGATTTGGTGCTCACCTTGCCTGAGATTGACATGGAAAGCGTTTTCCTGACGGATGTATTGCCCGAGGGGCTGCGCTTTGTCTCTGCTGAGGTGGTCACGGTGGGCTCCGAGATCACGCTGGGCAGTGTCGACATTGATAACACAGGCCAGTTGACGACCTTTACCTTCAACGATGTGGACAACTTGTATGTGGATGGCACGATTGATGCCGCCGATCAGGTCGTGGTGCAGGTGGTCGCGGTCGTCGAGAACATTCCTGAGAACATAGAAGACACCCAGCTGACCAATACGGCGGGTCTGATCGTCACGCCAGAAGGCGAAGCGCCTTTGGACGAAGTGATCGACAGTGAAACGGTGGAAATCATTGAACCCAACGTTTCGGTTGTGAAGACCACGACAGCCGATGAGCCGATCCTTGGCGACGTGATCACCTATACGGTGGTCGTGACCAATGATGCGGATGCCACATCGCCTGCGTTCAATACTGTCGTGACCGACAACCTGCCGTTTGAGCTGACCTTGACCGGGGTGATCACCCTCTCGGACGGAACGCTCGCATCCGTATCGCCGACCTCCATCAATGGATCAGACACGCTGATTGTGACCATCCCTGTGTTGCAGCCCGGTGAAAGCGTGACGATTGAATATGAGGCGGTTGTCGGCTTCAACACGGACGTTTTGGAAGACATCACCAACACCGCCGAGGTGACAACGGACTCCACCCCCGATCCTGACAACCCTGACAATCGTGACTACGACGACGAGGACACCGCCCAGATCGTCGCGCAGCCTGTGCCCACCGGCGATGAGGAGCCTGAGCGGCGCGCGATTGATGGCATTGACGACGCGCTGTTCCTGCCTGTTTTGCTGATCGATCCGATCTTTACAGGTACGGCAGAGCCGGGATCCAACGTGACACTCAAACTCTACACACAGGACGGTCGCCTCGATTACGTACGCAACATTGTCGCCGATACCGGGGGCCATTGGATAGCGATTTTCCCGCGTGTACAGAATACTCCGGTAGAAGACACCTTCTTTGAGACGCTAGACGGGTCGGTTTTGTTCGACAATCCTGTCGACCTGCTCGATGACGTGCCTTTGGGCGAATTCAGCTTTCAGCCGCAGATCATTTCACAAGAAATCCAGTCTGGACTGCGTGATGAGGCCTATACGTTGGAAGTGCTTGTCGACAGGCCGTCCACGCTGCCGCAGGATCAGGGCATTTTCAACACCAGGATTTTCTTTGCCCCCGGCCATATCGGCGAAATCTATGGTCGCAATGATACGCTCAACATTGATGCGGTGTTTGAAAACATTGCCTTCAATACCGTGCAAGACCTCATCGCGTCCTCGTCGGATCCGCTTGGGACAAGCCTGAACCGTTTCAACTATGAATTCCTGAGCGGTCAGACCGCTGTCCCGGGGCAGTAGTGATGAAGCTGTCGTAAAAAGAGGGGTCAAGATTGGACGGCGCAAGCCCCTGGCTTGGCCCACCAGATCTAGATCAGGAACCGCAAGAGCAGCCAATCGCGCAGGTTGGAGTAGACCACTTGCCACACCGGACGATAGGTGTCGTCCAGCACGAACACGCCCGAAAGTCCGGGGCGCAGATCGCCGGTCTCAGACAAAAACCGGGCCGTTGCCGGTAGGCTGGGTATCGCCCCTGTCGTGTCAATCACCGGAGAAATGAACATAAGTTCAGCCTCCAAACTGCGGGTGGGATCAAAGTCAGGCCGAAACACGCCGCGGTCACCGGCCTTAAGGTCCCCCACCTGGGTTTCCAGAACCTGCAAAGTGAGTTCCAGGGCGCTTGGGTCGGACACAGTCAGCATTGCTTCGCCCTGGCGAATGGTCGATCCAAGCCGCGCCCTGAGATCACCAAGCACGGTCACGCCATCGATGTTGGAAACAATCACAGAGCTGTCTTTTTGTCCTTCAAGAAGGTCGATGCGCGCCTCAAGACGCTGCACCTCAATCTCAGCATTGCGCAAGAGAGCCGCATTTCGGCTGGCCCGCGCGGTTTCCCGCTCCAGAACGGCGCTTGATTTTTCCGCCAGAACAGACAGCAGCTCGAGTTCAATTTCACGCGTCTCCAATTGGGCTAGGATTTGCCCCGGATTGACCGTTTGATTGTCCTCTATGTTCACCTCCGCCAATACGCCCGTGTAGGGCGCCGTCAGAATGCGTTGGTTCGTCGCCTGGGCCTGTGCCGATACATCCACGCCATCGGGGATCGGCACCATGGCGAGGCCGAAAATCACCAGCCCGGCACAGCCCAGTTTCACCAAACGTTGCTTTGTCCATTTTGACTTGGGCCGCGCATGGCTTGCATTTGCATAGACAGACGCCAGCATGGGCAATATCGCCTTCGACCGCATGGGCGCGTCGGTGTAGATCGCAAGGCCGCTTTTGCCCCCCGGTACGGATGCAAACGCCTGGTCTTGCCCAACCAGACCCCGATTGGCCACGTCTAGTAGTTTGCCCTTGGCCTCCACCGGCAAGCTTGCGCGCTTGGCAAAACCGGCTTGCCCGGCAATGCAG
>ERZ1740070.521-NODE-521-length-26250-cov-5.490781_pt1 | contig 26250 bp, 23 predicted proteins | sample MGYA00581734_ERZ1740070 | MGnify/ENA primary metagenome ERZ1740070 (study PRJEB43018, sample SAMN04849744) | marine metagenome | isolation source: floating plastic debris | place: Pacific Ocean | collected 2008-09-01 | study: EMG produced TPA metagenomics assembly...
CGAGATCGGGACGGGTGACTGGAGTTCAGACGTGTGCTCTTCCGTCTGCTGCCTGCTTCAAGGTGTTCTTTAAAATAGTGCGGCAGCAGGCGTCGAAGGGTTTCTCTTGCAGATAAAGGTCACTGGCAAACCAAGCGACTTCGGGGTTCCAGGGGAGTACTGTCGCGCTCGCTGGGTCGGGCATGGTGCCGACTTCGTCGTCATTAATTTCTTGCGGTACACCATCGAGAGCCGCGCCAGTAAATAGTTCTGAGCCCTGCATCATGCGATCGAAGTGACTAAGGGGGACGACTTTTCCTTTGCACATGCCATGGATGTCGACGAAGCTGGCGAGGGCGTATTTTACACCTTTCTCCTGAAGACTTTTTTGCAGGGCCTGAAGGTCAGCCGATAGCGGATTTACTTTTGGATAGGCCATAGGTCTTTACTCGATGAAGGAAAATCTTATAAGAAATAGTTAGAAAAAAGATGATTTAGACTGCTGCGATCGCTGCTGGAATCAGGGCGATCCAAGACTTTGCAACACTGTGTGCAAACTGACCAGATCGAACAGAATAAGCGTCTAGCTGCTGTTTTATTTCTTGGTCGAGGTGAGGATAGTGGGTCTCTATCCAGCTGCTTTTGCTAGTGAGCCAGTCCATCACGATGCTGGGAGTCACTTCTAGATGAAACTGAAAGCCGTAAATGTTATCGCCAATTCGGTAAGCCTGGTGCTTACAAAGGTGATTGGTCATGAGCAGCGTAGCCTGCTTTGGCAGGTCGAATGTGTCAAAATGCCACTGCATGAGGTGCAAGTCGGTAGGCGCGTTTGTGAGCCAGGGTTCTGTTGCACTTGTATTCTCGACTGGGCTATCAGCGACTTCGATAGGAGAGAACCCTAGCTCAGGTGCGGTATGGGCAGAGACTGTAGAACCAAACGCGCGGGCGATGAGCTGTGCGCCTAGGCATACGCCCATGATGGGCTTGCCTTCTCTGTGAAACTGATGAATGAAGTCAATGACTTTGGGCAGGTGAGGGAAGGCTTCGTCTTCGTGTGCGTTCATATGTCCACCCAAGATGACGAGTCCAGAAAACTCTCCGCTGGGTGCGGAGGGATACTGCTCGGGCAGCCAGGTACACAGCTGCGCACCGTAGCGGGTTAAGTGCTCTCCTAATATGCCGATGGGATCTAGCTTGCTGTTTTGGATGACGAGAATATGCACGGGAGAATGTGTTGCCGACTACACTACAGCCTACTGCAAACTCTCTTGCAAAACTGTTTTTTAGTTGACGAATATTCTTGTCAAACTATGCTGTCACCGAGAGTGCTTGCCGAGCGCTTGTCATAACAAATATACTTCCGTAGCAGAGCTTACAAATGTTTCTAGAGTGGGCTGTTTTACTAAAGGGTACGAGTCATTGTGACGGAAGCTCCCATGGTAGAAACGTTAGCGAAGCAAGCAAGTTTGGCCGAGAAGGCTAAGGCGTTGGGGATTAAGTTTTTCCTGGTGTCCTATACGGATTTGCTTGGTGGGACAAGGGCTAAGCTGGTACCGGCTGCAAAGATTGCTTCTGTTGAAAAAGACGGTGCGTTTTTTAGCTCTTTTGCTTCTAACTTGGGGCTGGGGCCGGATGCAGCTGAGATTGCGGCAATTCCAGATCCAGATTCGCTGATTCAGCTGCCTTGGGAACCGACGGTGGGCTGGGTGGCTAGCGATGTATATTTTGACGGAAAGCCTTTTCCGGCTGCGCCACGGATGATTCTTACTCGGGTGCTCGACCAGTGTGCCGAGATGGGCTACACCTACAAGGCAGGTGTGGAGGCCGAGTTTTTTTTGCTGAAGCAAACGGAAACGGGCTATGTTGTCGCCGATGATAGAGATACGGCGGAGCGGCCCTGCTACGATCAGCTCAATTTGATGCGCCAGTTTGATTTGATATCGACGGTGGTGGGCTACATGGAGGAGCTGGGCTGGGAGCCCTACCAGTGTGACCATGAGGATGCAAACGGTCAGTTTGAGCTGAATTGGACGTTTAGCGACGCGAAGCAGACTTGCGATCGCCACGTGTTTTTCAAATATATGGTGAAGACGCTGGCGGAGAAGCGAGGCTACACAGCGACCTTTATGCCGAAGCCGTTTAGCGCTACTACGGGCAGTGGTGGCCATGTGCATATTAGCCTGTGGCAGGGTGATACCAACAGTTTTGACGAAGGGGCAGATGAGGGTGGACTCTCGCCTGTGGGCTATCACTTTTTGGGCGGGGTGTTAGCCCATGCAATTGGGCTGACGGCTCTGTTTGCACCGACTGTGAACTCCTATCGGCGACTGGGGGCGAGTATGACGACTTCTGGGAGTACTTGGACGCCAAAGTATGTGTCGTACGGGGGGAACAATCGCTCTCATATGCTGCGGATTCCAGAGCCTGGGCGGTTTGAGTGCCGGTTGATTGATGGGTCGGCGAATATGTATTTGGCATTGGCAGGACTGTTGGCGGCGGGATTAGATGGGATTGAGAAGAAGACGGCACCGGGCGATCGCATTGATGAAAATATGTTTACTCGTGGAGAGGAGTTTCCGAACTTGCCAATACTGCCGACCAATCTATTTGAGGCGCTAGCTGAGCTGAAGAAGAACGATTTGCTAATGGAGACTTTGGGCGAATTAGGTGCGAAGACTTTCTTTGAGTTTAAGAACAAGGAATGGAGTGAGTTCTGTTCTCTGGTGACGGATTGGGAGATTAACCGATACATCGATATTTAATCGATATTTAGCGAATGTTTAGCGGTGATATTTAGTGGTTGAGGCTTAAGTAGTGCCGATTAGTACTTACAATTTCCCTACCAAGATTCGCTTTGGCCCTGGGTCTAGTGGTGAGCTTAGTGCCACGCTGGAAGCCTTAGGAATTCAGCGCCCACTGCTAGTCACCGACCGCGATGTCGCTAAGCTTCCGTGGTTCGCAAAAATAGAAAATGAGATTGTAAAGACAGCTTCGACCTTTGATGGAATTTGGGGAAACCCAGTCGTATCGCAGGTGGATGTAGGGGTTGCTGCCTATGCTGCTCACGGTGCGGATGGGATTGTCGCTGTGGGCGGCGGTGCACCGATGGATGTGGCGAAGGCGATCGCACTGATGGCCCATCACCCCGGTCACCTGTTCGACTATGAAGATGGTGCGAGTACCCGACCGATTGATCAGCTGATTCCGTCGATTGTGGCGATTCCAACGACGGCGGGCACGGGTAGCGAGGTAGGGCGCAGCGCCGTTATTTCGGATGATGAAACCCATGCTAAAAAGATTGTTTTTGACCCGCAGCTGTTGCCTCAAGTGGTGCTGGCCGATCCGGAGCTGTTGCTAGGATTGCCTGCCAAAATCACAGCGGCTACGGGGATGGACGCACTAACGCATTTGATAGAGGCCTTTTTGGCAAAAGGAGACAACCCGCTGTGTGACGGGATTGCGCTGGAAGGGCTACACCTGGTAAATCGACATTTGAAGAACAGCGTGTGGTTTGCCGAGAAGTTGGCACGGGGTGAAGCGGTCGATGCAGCGCTGCATTTGCAGGCAAGAGCGGGGATGCTGAACGCTTCGATGATGGGTGCGATCGCATTTCAAAAAGGGCTCGGCGTGACCCATTCTTGTGCTCATGCACTTTCCACGGTGTGCAATACGCATCATGGCTTGGCCAATGCGGTGATGCTACCTGCTGCTATGCGGTTTAATTTGGAGGCAGAGCCTGCAAAATTTTTACGGATGGCAAGGGTCATCAATCCGTGGGCGACCAGTGGTGAGGTGCTGATTGACTGGATTATGTCTCTATCTGAGGCGATTGGGATTCCGCCTTCGTAGGCAGCAATAGGTGTGGACTTGGAGAAAGTCGATAGTCTGGTGACTGTTGCGATGGCGGATGGCTGTCATCCGCTGAATCCGAGGGCTGTTAGCGAGAAAGACTTTTATGAGATTTATCAGAATGCCTTAGCTGCGTAGGGGGCTCTAACGGTGCGCTCATACTCTTTGCAGCACCTTTTATATAGCTACTCATACTTTATCTTTTATCGAGTTGAGGCAAGGACATGACAGACTTTATCTCTGTGATCAATCCAGCAACTGAGGCGCTAGTAAAGGAGATTCCCGTCGATGATGGTGATGCGGTAGCGCAAAAAGTGGCCTTGGCACGGGCCGCTCAGCCAGCGTGGTCTGCGCGATCGCTTTTAGAAAGAATTGAGCCACTAAAACGGTTCAGCGCTTTGCTCACAGAGCGGGCTGAGTCGTTGGCGTTGATACTGACAACCGAGACAGGGAAACCGATTGCGCAGGCAAAGAGTGAGATTTTGACTGCGCCTAGCCGGGTTGACTATTTTATTGAACAGGTTGGTGAGGTGTTAGCGCCTGATGTAGTGTATCGAGAACCCGCTGACTCACCGCCAGAAACAGCACAGCTAGAAGAGATTATTGGATACGATCCGCTCGGTGTGATTGCTAATATCTCGGCTTGGAATTATCCCTATTTTGTGGGGGTAAATGTGTTTGTGCCAGCCCTGTTAACCGGAAATGCCGTCTTGTACAAGCCTTCGGAAATAGCGACAATGACAGGACTGGCGATTGCTGCGCTGCTACATGAGGCTGGGGTGCCAGAAGATGTGTTTGTGCCAGTGGTGGGTATGGGTTCTACTGGTGCAGCTTTGTTGGACCAGGCAATTGATGGGGTGTTTTTTACAGGGTCTTACGCGACTGGGAAGAAAATTGCGATTGCCGCTGCGCCAAAGCTGATCAAGGTTCAGCTAGAGCTAGGTGGGAAAGACCCTGCCTATGTTTGTGAGGATGTGGATGTAGAAAAGGCAGCGATCGGGTTAGCAGACGGCGCTTTTTACAATAATGGCCAAAGCTGTTGTGCGGTGGAGCGAATTTATGTGCACACGGATATTTACAATGTGTTTTTATCTGCTTTCCTGAAGGCCGTTGAAGGATTTTCGCTAGGTGATCCAACAGATGCTGAGACTTATTTTGGCCCCTTGAGTAGAAAGCCACAGCTGGCTGTTTTACAAGAACAAATTGCTGATGCTGTGGAGAAGGGGGCAGTTGTTCACCCTAGAACGCATGGGGTAGATCGTGCTGGCTGGTATTTTGCACCTACGGTGGTGACACAGGTAACACATGAGATGTCGCTGATGCGCGAGGAGACGTTTGGACCTGTGATTGGTATTCAGCGTGTGAGTAGTGATGATGAAGCAATTACATTGATGAATGACACAGACTACGGACTGACGGCGGCGGTGTATTGCGCGCAACGGGAGCGGGCGATGGGGATTTTGGGACAGGTGAGCAGTGGGAGTGCGTACTGGAATTGTTGCGATCGGGTGAGCCCGCGTCTGCCGTGGACAGGGCGGCATCATTCGGGGATAGGCTCGACGCTTTCACAGATTGGGATATCTGCTTTTCTTCAGCCTCGGGGATGGCATTTGAGGCAGTGAAGGCGATTGGTAAGTGTGCTTGTTGCAGATGTGATTGTTGATTGCTCTCGTTGATTGCCGACCCACCCCACCCTATCGGGCACCCCTCCAGAGGGGACTTCTCCCCGGCTGTGTGCGTGGTTTTGTTGCGAAAGATCTCTTTCACCCTCATTACCTGAAGTAGATCCCCTCTGGAGGGGTGGCGCGCAGCGACGGGGTGGGTCGGTAACATAGGCCGCTAATCAATTAATGCCAAGCACATATTCTGCTAAAACGCTAAAAGTTTAACGCCCTCAATCCTCTCCATTCAGCAACGCTGCAACTGCCTGTTGAATAAACTCTTCATCATCCTTATTTTGATAGGGGTTACCTGCACGGTGACCCCAAATAGAGTCTATGGGTTTGTAGGTACTGTTGGCGATGAGCTCTGCTTCGGCTTCGCAATCTTCGGGAGTGAAGTAGAGGTCTGTGGTCGCAGGCATAACGAGAGTCTTTGCGGAAATCGCACCCATAGCCTTCTCATAATCTTCGCCATACACTGGATTGTCTCCTACATCACAGTGCAGCCATGTTTCAATCATGGCAAGCAAGTTATGAGGATCTCGCTTACGATAGCCAGCTTCCCAACTGCGGAGAAGATAATCTTCTAGAGATGTATAGCCCCATTCGAGATAAGGCTTGGCTCGATAGTACGCTTGTGAAGCCGCCCAGCTTGCATATATTTGAGTGAATGTGTGAAAGCCTCGTTCTGGAGTTCCTTCAAAGCAATCGCCATTCCAGGCTGGGTCGCCCTGTAGTGCCGCGCGTAGGCTGTACAGAAAAACGCGATTGTGATCTGTTGTTTTTGCAGTGCCACAAATAGCTGCAATCCGTTCTACCTTGTCGGGGTATAGTGTGCCCCAGTGATAGGCCTGCTGTGCGCCCATCGACCAGCCGTACGCTAGTGCTATTTGTTCGATGCCAAGGCTGTTTAGTAAAGCGTGTTGCGATCGCACATTATCAAAGTGCGTAAAGTAAAATCCTTTCGCCTTCGCTGCCTCGCAGTTACTCGGCGAAGTAGATAGCCCGTTTCCAAACATATTTGGCATAATCACAAACCATTCTGTTGGGTCCAAGATTCCACTCGGCTTTATGAGCCAGTCAACATCTGAGTGCTGCGCACCGTAAGAGGTGGGATAAAGAACAACGTTAGAACGATCAGCATTGAGCGTTCCGTAGGTTTGATAGACCAGTTCGGCTGCCGGCAGTATAACGCCACACTGCAATTCAAAATTTGCGATCGCAAACCGTTGAGGCTCGCTCTGTTTGTTAGGAGAAGTCACGAACAATCTCTCGGTTTACGCCTACATAGCCTGGATCTATGGTCGTGAAGTGTGCTTTTAGCTGTGTGTGTGCCTGCGGCAGAGCATGAAAAGGAACAGAAGGATACAGGTGATGTTCTGCATGGTAGGGCATGTTCCACATCAAAAAGCGTAGCGGCCACAGGGTCAATGTGGTGCGCGTATTTGCCAGTGCGTTGTCGTTGTAGGTGCAGCCTGTATGCTCTGCGAGCAGTACAAATCGTAGGAGCGGCTGACCTATTGCGAGCGGGAGTATCCAGTAGGTGAACAGAAACAAAGGGTGGCCAAGGGCAGTAGAAATGAGTGCGATCGCGCCATAGGTTCCTAGCTGTAATCGTGTTGACTTAATTACCGACTGGTGAGCGTTCTCTGGTAGGTAGTAGCAGCCGTCCAAATTCCCTGTTGCAACCTTAAAATGTCCTTTAACTTTGCCTATCCACCAGGGAATGCCGCTAAGCACCCAAAGATACTCAGCCCAGCTTTGTGGCTGCAAGTCTAGTAGCTCGGGGTCTTTGCCTTCTATGCGGGTGTAGCGGTGATGCCACTTGTGATAGCGGCGATAAAAGGTGCTGTTGTAAAGAGAGAGAACGCCCGCTAGCCAGGCGATCGCATCGTTTACTTTGGCATTGGCAAAGGCGGTGCGATGTACGCACTCGTGAACAGCGCAAAACATGAAAGCTAAGTTTGCGCTTAGCACCAGCAGTGCGCTAGCCGCTAGCCAACCTGTAGTAGTACCCCAGAAGTAGCCGCTTACCGCGATTAGGGTAAGATGCGTGGCGAACCTAAGCGTACCCGCAACATTGGAGCGTTGGTTAAGTACAGATAACTCTGCTGTTGCTAAAATTTGGCGCGGATTTGTTGCGGTTGGCTCTGGATTATTAGCCAAAGAAGGAAGTGTATCGGTTACCATCTATTGCACACCTTAACGTTCTAAAATTTGCGAGCAAAAGCTAAGCAAGAGAAGCTAGCTGAATTTGTCACTTGTGAACCTGTTACTTGTGAACCTGTCATTTGTGAAGTAGTCACTTGTTATGACAAGCTGAGATTAGCATATTTAATCTCTAGCAGCAAGATTATGAGCGGATGTTTAGTGCTGGGTCTTTGTTGATTTTATGTCTGTTCCTTTACATATCAGCATTTCGGAAGCGCTCCGAGCGCAAATAGAGTCTGGAAAGTATGCCGCTGGTGAAAAGCTGCCGAGTGAGCATCAGCTGATGGCGGCTTTTGAGGTGAGCCGGATTACGGTGCGGCAGGCGATCGCAAACTTGGTGAGTCATGGGTTGGCGAAGTCGCGTCAGCGTAAGGGGGTATTTGTAACACCTCAGCAGAAGGTGGCTTATTCTCTGTCGAGTCCGCTGACTTTTTTGGAGCAGGATTTGGCGTATAAGGGAGTCGCGCTCACATTTGATAATTTGATGTTTCGTAAGGTGCGGCCGCCGAGCGAAGTGCAGGAGAAGTTGCGGCTGCCAAGTAAGTCGATGGCTTATCTGCAAAAGAAGCTGCTGCGGATGGATGGCGCAGCAGGGGCTGTGGATGTGACCTATATTTTGCCGGAGCTAGGAAAGGACTTGGGTAAGGTGCTGAAGCAGCAGATGACGTTTCCGACACTGGAGGAGAATGCGATCGCGATTGAACATATCGACGCGGTCATCGAATGTACTCACGCTGACTACGAAATGAGCGGCTACTTAGAGGTGCCGCTAGGCCAGCCGCTGATTGTGTATCGCTACACGACCTACACGCTCAACCAGGAGCCTATTTTGCACGGTGAAACGATTTCCCGAGCCGACCGATTCTGCTATTCCCTATCGGTTGATCGTCATAAATCAGCCACTGACTCTTGAGCGATCGCGTTTGGTTTCTCTATCTCGTTCGTACCGGGCAAGGCTCGCTGTATACCGGTATCACTATAGATGTGATGAAGCGTTTTGCGGAGCATGAGCAGGGGAAAAAGGGTGCAAAGTATCTACGAGCAAAAGGCCCCTTGCAGCTGGTTTATTCAGTTGAATTAGGCAGTCGTTCTTTGGCATCCAAAGCGGAGTACAGGTTAAAGCGGCTAGCAAAATCCCTGAAAGTAAGCATCGTTATAAAGTCGCTGTCTCGTGCTGAGCAGCTTCAGCGTTTGAAGCTAGAAGATGCTTAGCGTCCCTGCTTTGGAACAGCTGTCACGCGCCAGTTTAGCTTTAGGTTCAGCCAGAAGTTCCAAATAGCAACAACTGCGATCGCAATTAGGTTGGCGATATATGGCAGGCTTTGATTGAAGACCCAGTTGAAGAGTACTTTTAGTAGCTGAATATCGAAGAACAGGCCGATGGCACAGACGGTATTGAACTTTAGCAATCGTTTGAAGCGGCTACTCCAGCCTGTTTGCTTGCCAACAAGGTCGGCAAAGGTCCAGACGTCGTTCCAAAGGAAATTACTGATGATGGCAACTTCGGCAGCGATGAGTTTGCTGGTGGTGAGGCCTAGTCCTACAACGTCGAACAGCAGGTACATGATAGCCATGTCGACGAAGACGCCGCTGAGTCCTACCAGGCCATAGCGGTAGAATCGCTTGGTCGGAAACTTTTGGCGCAGGCGACCGATGCGTCCTTGAGACCTTAGCCTGGCCAAGTGGCCTAAATATTCCACATATTGCTTCCAGGTGACCTTGCTTTCGCCCGACTCTCGCTCTTGAAAGACGTAGCCTACTTCGGCAATATCGCCAATATTGCCCCGCCCGATGACCTCCAGCAGAATTTTGTAGCCAACAGGGTTCATATGTGGACCGGCGATCGCACTTCGCCGCACCATAAAGTAACCACTCATCGGGTCAGTCACTCGTCCCACCACAGCAGGGCAGACCACTAACCCTAAAACCTGCGCTCCGCGTGATAAAAACCGGCGAATAACGCTCCAGTCGCTGACGCCGCCGCCTTCCACATGACGACTTGCGACCGCTAGGTCTGCGCCATCGAGTGTGGATTGCAATAGTTTGAGCAGTACTTCAGGTGGATGTTGAAGGTCCGCGTCGATGACACCCAAAACTTTGCCACGGGCAACCTGCCAGCCCCGAATGACTGCCGAAGAAAGGCCCCGTTCTTTTTGGCGGCGCATTACTTGAAGCTGTGGGTAGCGCTCAGTCAGGCTTTGTGCAACCTTCCAGGTAAGATCTGGGCTATCGTCATCGACCAGGATGAGTTCGTAATCGCTAGGGATGAATCCATCTAATAAGGTGGCCAGCTGCGCTACGATTTTGCCGACGTTGCCGCTTTCGTTGTATGTGGGGATGATAAGCGAAAAAGTGACTTCGGCTGCGGGTGTGGTGGTTGGAACCTTTAGAGGGCCTTCCGGCGGTGTAAGCAGCGCGTGAGTCATGGCAAAGAAGTGTGTGAACGGTTGGGAAAGCTGATACTGGCAGCGGTATAGCGGTGTAGGTGCAATGAATGCGACAGTGCAAACTTAACAGCAGATTGCCCGACTGACGAGTGGGTTGCACAATCTTTAAAGTACGGGCTTTAAGATACGATTCGTTCCAAGGGACACCTTTGCCGAAAAATGATGTCGTCTTTCACGTTTAAAGAGAATGTCTGAAAAGAATGCTGAAACGGCTGTCGAAATTTCTGTGGTGGTGCCGCTGTACTGCGAGGAGTCGAATATTGGCTATTTGTTTGGCCGGTTGGATGCGGGGCTAGACCGGCTTGGCCTGGCTTATGAAATTGTGTGTGTAGACGATGGTAGCCATGACAACACGCTGAAAGGGTTGAGGGCGCAGTGGGAACGGAATAATCGAATTAAAGTAGTGGCGCTGTCTCGCAATTTTGGTAAGGAAGTGGCGCTGAGTGCAGGGATAGATTACGCCCGTGGGCAGGCGGTGATCCCGATTGATGCTGATTTGCAGGATCCGCCAGAGTTGATTGAAACGCTGGTGGCGAAATGGAAGGAGGGGTATGACGTGGTGTATGCCAAGCGGCGATCGCGCCAAGGTGAAAGCTGGTTCAAAAAGTGGACGGCGAATGCGTTTTACCGGGTGATTGGGAAGATGAGCCGGGTGCCGATCCCTCAAGATACAGGCGATTTTCGCTTGCTCGATCGGCGAGTCGTGGAGGTGCTGGTGCGCCTGCCGGAGCGGACTCGTTTTATGAAGGGTTTATTTGCCTGGGTAGGCTATCGACAGGCAGAAGTACTGTACGACCGCGACCCGCGCTACAGCGGAGAGACGAAGTGGAATTATTGGCGGCTGTGGAATTTTGCGGTAGATGGCATTGTCTCTTTTAGCGCGACGCCGCTGAAGGTGTGGAGCTATGTGGGTATTACGTTTGCAATGCTTTCGTTTTTGTACGGTAGCTATTTATTTTTACGCACTGTTTTCTTTGGTATCGATGTGCCTGGCTATGCCTCTTTGATGGTGGCGGTGCTGTTTTTGGGCGGGGTGCAGATGGTGAGTTTGGGCATTTTAGGTGAATATTTAGGCCGGGTGTATGAAGAGGTGAAAGGCCGCCCGTTGTATTTGGTCCGCGATACCTATGGCGTTGAGCAGCGTCCGGTAGACAGTAGAAAAGATCCCAATGGTGAGATATCCAGGTAGGGGCATCAGCACTGCTGTGCCCTTCAGCGTTAAAAGAAATCAGCCAGAATTTAGCGCTGTCAAATCACGCATTTTTGGCTAAATATGTCTGTCAGTAAAAGTTGTGTGCAAGGTGAAGCGCTATGAGTAATATGCCTGTTGAGCTGAATACTGAGAGCGATGATGAGTCTACGCACAGCCAAATAACGGGCCAAATAACGGTTTTTGAAGTTGTTTTGTGGGTGGCGATCGCACTAGGAACTTGCCTGCGTTTGATTTGGGTTGGCAAACGCGAACTGTGGTACGACGAAGTCCTTTCCGTACTGCTCTCTTCTGGGCAAAAAAACGCCTACCGCCTACCGGACAATGTACCATTTTCGGTCAGTGACTTTGCACCGCTATTGCACATTCCCCCTACGCAGGGACTTTCAGGTGTGCTGGGCACGGTCAAAGACGTGGTGAAAGGAACGCTGGGAGATCCCCATCCGCCGCTGTTTTACTTAGGTGAACATCTTTGGATGCGACTATTCGGTAATGCTGAAGGGGTACTGCGCAGTCTGGTGCTGCTGGTGAGCTTGGCTGTTTTGGTCGTGGCTTACTTTTTAGGACGTCGGATTTTAGGTAAGCGAGGTGGATTAATTTTTACGGCGCTGCTATCGCTTAATCCGTTTTTTCTAGCCCATTCTCTAAATCTGCGAATGTATACCGGGATGGTGTTCTGGGCACTGTTGAGTGGATTCTGTTTTTTAATAGTGTTGGGAAATGAGCCTGCGCTGCAAAATGGTGACACGGGGCAGCAAAGACATAAAGAAAAAGAAATAACGACGAAAAGAACAGTCTGGTTATTTAGGATTCTTGTTGTCTTTTCTGTGACTGCCGGGCTTCTCACGCAATATCTTTTTGCCTATTGGCTCTTTGCGTTGGCGGCGTTGGCACTGTTTTTAGATCGTAGGCGCTGGTTTCAGCATGGCCTCACGCTAGGCTCGGGAGTCCTGTTGTTTATGCCTTGGGTGTTATGGGGTGTGCGCCAGCAAATCAACAATCGTAGTGATGTGCTGAACCAAATTTCGTCGGTGGGCGGTCCTTTGCAGTCAGTGCTAGCACACGGCAAAGATTTAGCACAGACGCTGGGGAACCACTTGCTTTTGGGGCATTTGACGACAGGGATGGCTCCTATTGCAGACCCGATTAAGCCGACTGCGGTAGCAGTAGGTTGTGGTGTGATTGGTTTTTTGGCGCTCTGCGTCGTGGGATTGTATCGGCGGCGGCAGTATCAGGTGCTGATGATTGTGCTGCTGCTGGGGCTGTTGCCGTTGGGTGTGGCCTTGGGGATTGATGTGCTAACGAATAAATACACGTTGGGATTTGGCTGGGGGCGGTCGACGATTGTGGCGTTGCCGGGCTGTGTTCTGTTGGTGGCGGCTTGGCTGGAGTTTGGAACTGGGCGATGGCGGGAGGTTTTGACTGCTGGAGTTTTGGCGGTGTATCTGGCGGTGAATGTAGGGGACTTTGTGGGCCGCGATCGCCAAATTTTTCACACGTTGAGCGATGGCTATATTCCTGAGACGAGTGAGCCTGTACTGGTCGTGATGAATACCCGCGCTTGGGGCAATGTGCTGCGGTTGGTGTACTACATGGATAGAAGTTACAGCGCGGATGATGGTTTTGATATTGATGTGCTGGCAACAGACCCAGCGGACCTTACAGCTGCGATTGCGCCTGCCCTAGATCAGAAGGACTATCGCACGGTGCTGTGGCTGAAAGCAGATTATCCGCTGTGGGGTGCGCCGGAGACAGAGGGCGAGTTGAACAATTTGACTGCGGAGACGACTGCATTGTTGAAATCGCGTTTTGATGAGGCGAAGATCGTGCAAGTGCTAGAAGGAACGATGAAGCTAGACCGATTTGAACTGCAAGCGTACGATGCTATGTGAGCAAGCGCTCGTTTTACTTTGCTGGCTGCTGGCAACATGGGATCGCCTAAGTTAGGTATGCCTGTAAAATAAAGAAGTCACAAATTTAAACTATGCCTGCTAGAGATATTTTTCACGAGGCAGTAAAAGTAGCCTTACAAAAAGACGGTTGGGTAATTACTCACGACCCACTCACAGTCGATCTTGCCGATGGCCAGCTACAGGTAGACTTGGGTGCCGAACGGTTGATTGCGGCAACTAAAGACACGCAGCAGATCGCTGTAGAAATTAAAAGTTTCGTTGCGCCTTCAGCTGTCTCTGAATTCCATACGGCGTTGGGCCAATATTTGAACTATAGGGTTGCTTTAAAGCTAAAAGAGCCAGAAAGAACTCTGTATTTAGGAGTATCGCTAGAAATTTATGAAAGCTTCTTTGGTCGCCAGCTTCCGCAGCTCAGCTTGAGAGAATATCAGATAAAAATTGTTGTTTTCAATCCAGAAGATGAGGTGATTGTGCAATGGATACCCTAGACAGCTATCGGCAAATTATAAAAAGCATCTTGACTGACTATGCTCAAGTCCCGCCAGCCTATGGTGAAATTGTTCGCCAAACCGTTTTTGATCAAGAACGTGATCACTATCAACTCATCAATGCTGGGTGGGAAAATCGCCGCCGCGTATATGGCTGCCTGCTCCATCTCGATATTCAAAAAGATGGCAAAATCTGGATTCAATACGATGGCACAGAAGTTGGAATTGCCAATCAGCTAGTCGAAAAGGGAATTCCGAAAGATAAAATTGTGCTGGCTTACCAGTCAGACTACATGCGTAAGCTGTCTGACTTTGCCGTTGGCTGACTTTCGTCGGCAAAAAAGAATATCAGCAAAAAAAAATTGGACTGGCTACGCTCAAGTTCTGCCAACCAACGGTAAAGTTGCTTGCCAAGCCGTTACTATTACTTCAATGTGTTTCGTCTAAGACCATCTATGCATAAATGGTTTAATACCGCTGGTCCGTGTCGTCCGGATAAGCACTATATGATACCGGCTGTAGAGCGCCTACCGCCTCTCGACCGATTGATTGCTCAAGAGAGCTACTTCGTTATCCACGCGCCGCGCCAGACGGGAAAAACCACTGCTATGCTGGCCCTAGCTCAGCAGCTTACAGCAGAAGGAAACTATGCCGCTATTATGGTTTCTGCTGAAGTCGGACAGCCCTTCAGCCATAATCCTGACAAGGCAGAAGTCTATATTTTAGAATCCTGGCGACAGGCTGCTAGCGCGTGGTTGCCGCCTGAGTTGCAGCCACCCCCCTGGCCCAAAGTAGAGGGAAGTAGAATTGGAGCTGCCTTGCAGGCTTGGTGCCAGGCCTGCCCAAAACCGTTGGTTATTTTCATCGATGAAATTGATTCTTTAATGGATGACGCTCTGCTATCAATGCTCAGGCAGTTGAGAGATGGCTATCCTCGAAAACCTGATAATTTTCCCCATTCTCTCGCTTTAATTGGTCTGCGAGCCGTGCGAGATTACAAAATTACTTCTGGAGGTCGCACACGTTTGCAAACGGCCAGTCCATTCAACGTAAAGGTGCGTTCATTAACACTGACCAATTTTACCCAGATGGAAGTGAGCCAGCTGTATCAACAGCATACTGACTCAACTGGTCAACTGTTTACACCTGAGGCGCTGTCGGTTGCATTCGACCTTACTCAAGGTCAACCTTGGCTTGTAAACGCCCTGGCTAAGGAAGTTATTGAAGAAATACTATCTGACGAACACACGCTGATTACTGCCGAACATATTCACCAGGCTAAAGAAATCTTGATTCGACGACGGGAAACTCATTTAGATAGTTTGTCTCATCGGTTAGAAGATTCTCAGATTCGTGCGGTGATGGAACCACTCATGGCAGGTCAAGAATTGGAGCAAATTCCGTTAGATGATCGAGATTATCTAGTAGATTTAGGTCTGCTACGTCGATCTTCTGATGGAGGTGTTGTCGTTGCGAACCGTATTTATCAAGAAGTGTTGCCACGGATGCTTGCAAGCGGTCCTCAAGACAGTCTGCCGCAGATCAGTCCTACATGGCTGCAATCCGATGGTGAGTTAGATGTGAATAGGCTATTAGAAGCCTTTCTTGTTTTCTGGCGACAGCACGGGCAACCGTTGTTAAAAAGTGCGGCTTATCATGAGATTGCTCCCCATTTGGTGATGATGGCGTTTTTGCACCGGGTGGTTAACGGTGATGGAACGTTGGAGAGAGAGTATGCGATTGGCACGGACCGGATGGATTTGTGTTTGCGCTACGGGTCGGTGACGCTGGGAATTGAACTAAAAGTGTGGCGACAAGGGCGGCCAGATCCATTGAATGCTGGGCTAGCACAGTTGGATAAGTACCTGGCAGGATTGAGTTTGGAAACTGGCTGGCTGGTGATTTTTGACCGGCGAGAAGGATTACCACCTATTGGGGCGCGTACTACAACAGCAACTGACAGTACAGCTAATGGACGACAGATTACGGTGATTAGGGGATAATGTGGCAGTGGTTCGGAAAGATAACAGAGCTGCGTAATGTCATGCTAGAGCTTGCCTACTACTGAGTAGAACAGAATATTAGGAATACTGGCAGGTCAATTAGGCAGCTCCCAACTTTCGCCACGGCTGGAAACCGTTCGTAAGCCCGTACAAGGCGGGCGAGAGGGCCGGATAGTGGCGACGAAGGACGGTTAAGAAGCTATTATTATCTATCCACTCTAGCCCAAACGGCGTATAGATTTCAGCGCGATAGTCTTCGGTAAAGAAGCGATCGCTCTTTAGCCGCCGAGACGCCATTAATATAAATACCCTAAACGCTGTATCGCTAAAGCCAAACCCTTCAGGCAGCTCTTCAGCAAATAGCCCCACCATCAGATCAACACTGTCGATATCGTTGTTGTAAACTTTGCGCAGTTCCTTAGCTCTTTGTGGATTATTGGTCAGTTCTTCAAAGGAAGAGACTCGCCCCCGCCCGACAATCTCTCGGAAACGATTGTAGCGAGGCACCCCGCGTTCGCGATCGCGCAAAATATCCACCGCAGCTAAGTCAAAAGCATCTGTTTCACCGTCTTTCACCAGTGCGCGGAGAAAATTGGGATAGTTATGTAGCGTTACCGCACCAGGATGCTGTATGCCAAACGAATACAGCGAGTCTTCTATGGGCATAGATTGCAGCGCTGAGCGAGCGCGTTTGCCAAATACATCAGGAAACTGCTTGGTCGTAAGATGTTCACCGCTGCGGTGAGCATAAAAGTCAATTTCATCGGGAATAAGCGGGTGCATTCTATACACCGAAACAAACTCTTCAGTGAGGTAGTAAGGCTCTCCGTGATGATCGGTTCTAGACCCTACAATACCGCTCAACAGCTCGTCTTCGCCGATGTTGCCCGTTAGCTTTTTAACGTCTTTGCCCAGCAGGCCCCACCAGTTCGCGTTCATTGCAATTTGGGTTGCCGGATTGGGCAAAATCGCAGGCGTCCACTCTACGGTGTGGATTTTTGCCAGTAGAGCCGCGTTGATGAGTCTGGCTTTGTCGAATAGCTGAGAGTCGTCCCAGTCTGGATAGCGCTGCTGCAAGCGATCGCAAATCACATTGTGTTCTTTCACAAACAGAGTATGCAGCATGCTCAGCCCAGTCCACCAGCCACCAGCAGAGCCCGGAAACCCAACTAAATCTATTCCCTTTTCATCCAATGGCAGAAACCCATCCTCGCCGATGAGCATTTTCCCTTCATCGTGAGTTCGCAGTTTCTCAAGCGTGGTCTCATCACTGCCATAGAGCTGCGAAGCATCCCACCAGTGAGTCACATCGTTGATAAACGTAGCCGGGCGAGTATTATCGTCAATGCGCGTAGGGTCGGCAATCGTTTTTTCTACTGTTAGGGGCTGATTGTCGGCTTCCTCTGGGTAGTTTTGAACGGGTGGAAGAGAGAAAGCATTCCCTTTTTGGTTGTCACCATGACTAAACCAATCATGGGTTTGAAACTGAATCCATGAGGCTGCATGAAGGTTGAGAATGGTCGCAGGGATAAAGGCATCGCGCTTGAGTAGTACGCTGCTGACCAGTCGGGGGTTAGGTTCGAGTAAGTTTTGCTCATCGACGTTGGCTTCTGCCAGCGGACTATTGCGGCCAAATCGGGTGCCGGCCATGCCCATCGCTGGCTGATCCAAGTCGTTGAAGCTGCCGTCTGCCGTGCGAGCAACTAAGTGCCGACCATCGGGGCTTGGCTGAGGTTTCGGTAGCTGATCATTTTCTAGTAGCTGAGATGTGTCGCGTAGGTTGTTCTCTCTTAGCTGGCTGCGAAACTGAACTAGTTGGAGTAAAGCCAGCGGTGTGGGTAGCTTGTGCCAGGGAATTTTAAACATGGTTGCTTTTCTATTTTGGGTTGTTTTCTTTTAAGTCATCTGCCTTTAAGTCACTTTGCCTTTAGGTCATTTGCCTTCAATGCAGTTTGTAGGTCTTTCATAAAGTCTAAAAAGAAGTCTTTGAATACACAGGCGCGTTCAGCATCTCCGGTACCAAATGTGAATCCAATATCTTGGGTTTCAGCCGCAGCTTCGGCAATCTTCATAATGATGATTGTTTCTTTGGGCTTGATAGGCGAATCGAGCAGTCCATCAAAGGTTGAAGATCTTACGGCGATTCTGGGCACTTGGGCAGTCGGTGCGTGCTCTGTAAATATCTCTTCGACCGGTCTGTGTAGGTTTTTCTGTAGTATTCTTAGCGAGCCTGCGGTTGCCTGTACCACTTCACCAATATTGTGGCCAACATCCAAAATATGAACGTCTTTTGGCAGAGCATGTTCACAGTAGTTCATAATCTTAGCCTGAGACTGCACGCCCTGTTCGTACTTAGGGGGTACGATAGCTTCGGTAAACTCTTGCACTGTATACTTCGCAGTTTCAGTAATCTCGTGTGGAATCGATTCCTGAAAGAATCTCTTATTCACGATCTGAACCATCTCGTGAGCGAGTACGTCGTCTGTTGCATGGGTTGTCAGCAGCTGAGCAATTCTTTGCACGTCGGCTTGGCTATAGCCCTCAGCTGATTTTTCTTCTAGATAGGCTCTTCTTGCTGGGTAAGTGGGCTCGAAGGTGGGCTCAAAGGGGCAAAACCAAAGGTCGCGATTGTGGTCGTGAAACTTGGTCGAGCGAAAATAGAACTGAACCCACCAAGGCAGCTCTTTTGTCGGGTAGGCATGCAGTCTATCAACATCACCAGAGGTTTCAATTTGTCTAATTTGCTCAGGATCTGAGACGGTGACAATATCCAGCAGAAAAGGAATTTTGATTCTAGAGGGCTTTTGCTCGGCAATAGTAGGGTTCACCATGTGGCTATCTCAGTATCTTTCTCAGCGTCTTTTTCACAGTCTTTTTCACAGTGCGACGTGTAGCTTTTATCCTCCGCTAGCCGTTATCGTTCGTTGATTGCGGTTTATGTTAGGAATAACAAACATTAGCGAGTTTTCTTGGAATTTGCAATTGTGCCTATTCTGTTGGCATCGCTTCTATTGTCATGGCGCTTCCACCGCCTCTACGGCTAGGTTCTGCTGTGGCTGTAATTTGACCTGTTGGGCTGATCAAAATGCCTGTAGCGGCTCCAATTTCATCGATTGGACTTAGCTGATGTCCATAGGCTAGGAGCGCTTCACCTTGTGCAGTTTTTTCAAAGCCCCGATCTACTTGAGAGACTCCGTTGTTGCGCTGAGATAGCCTAGGCGCGGCGATCGCATCTCCAAGCTCCATGCCAAAGTCAACTATATTCACCGCAATATTTAGCCCGGTGGTGATGATAGTAGACCCCCCTGGAGAGCCAAAAGCAAGCAAGCTACCATCAGGTGCGATCGCAATCGTAGGTGCGATACTGCTGCGAGGTCGCTTCCCTGGCTCAGGCACATTAGGATGGGGCGCTTCTACGTCAAAATCTGTTAGCTCGTTGTTCAAAATAAATCCGTAGCCCGGTACAACAATGCCACTGCCGCCGGTAGATTCTATGGTGAGCGTGTAGCAGACTATCATGCCGTTTGCGTCTACAACTGTTAAGTGAGTGGTGGAGAGTCCTTCACCATCTGTTGAAGAAATAGATACTGGCATGGTCGTTAGACTAGGACTAGGGTCTTGCTGATGAGGCAAAGGATTGCCTGCGCTCACCCGATAGTCAGCTTCATTTTCTGGCGCTCCAGCAGGTATCTTCGCACGGCGCTCGCTTGCATAGTCCTTGCTCAGTAATCCTGGCAGCGGCACGTCCACATACTCAGGATCGCCGATATATGCGCTGCGGTCGGCAAAAGCTAAGCGCTCAGCTTCGATCAGTAAGTGCAGCGCTTCTGCTCGGTTTAGCTTGCCTAGCTCGTAACCTTCTAATAGGTTTAATGTTTGAGCGATGGCGGTGCCGCCGCTGCTGGGTAAGCCCATGCCATAAAAGCGATAGTCGCGGTAGGTGCTTTCTATCGCTGGGCGAATGCGAATCTCGTAGCGGTCCAAGTCCGCTAAGGTCATTTGACCGGGCAATACTTTGAATGCAGGATCGGCAACAGTAGGCGGGTTCTGAACAGTTTGTGCGATCGCACTCGCAATCTCTCCTCGATAAAACGCGTTGATGCCTCTTTCTGCCAAAAGCCGATAGGTCTTCGCCAAATCAGGATTACTCAGCTGGCTGCCGACAGCGGGTGGTTGCCCATTGGGAAGATAGATCGATTGGGTGCTAGTAAAAGCTGAGAATCTCGCCCGATTGTTTTCTATTTGGCTGGCAAAGGTTTCGTCTACAGTGAATCCAGCTTCGGCTATTGCGATCGCAGGTTGTAACAGTTCTGCCAGTGGTTTTGTGCCATATCGTTCAGTCGCCGTCATCCAGTTCAAAGGCGTTCCTGGAACGCCCACTGCCAAGCCGCTGCTCATTCGATTAGGGAAAAAGGTTAAAGGCTCACCGGTTGGGCTATCTGGATCTGTAAAAAGATCGGGGCCGCCCGCAGCAGGGGCTGCCTCACGCCCATCCAAAGTCACCACGCTTGCCTGTTCTGCCGCCTGGCTTGGCCGATATATCATCATAAAGCCGCCGCCACCGATACCCGCAGAAAACGGCTCGGTGACACCCAGCGCTGCTGCTGTTGCCACCGCTGCATCTACCGCATTACCGCCGCCTCGCAGCACATCGATTCCAATTTGGGTGGCGATCGCATCTACACTTGCCACCGCGCCCCCTGTGCCTGTGGCGATATACGCAGTCGAAGACTGAGCCTGTGAGCGATGAATCCTTGGCCACCAAAGAACAGTGGTCACCACAAAACAGAAACAGAAGCAAAATGTTGTTAGTCTACGCATCATAAAACTCCTTCACATTTTTCTCCATATTTTCTTCAAGCGCAAAATCTCCTCACGCCACGTTGATTTGTATCTCCTAAATTTATCTAGAGTTAGGCCTTTGGACTCCGCCAACTCACTTTCAGGTTGAGCCAAAAATTCCAGAAGGTAACAATTGCGATCGCACTCACCTTAGCAAAATACTCATCCGCATTCTCTGTCCATCCAGCGGTGACGACATTCCCAACGGTCGACGGCAGCTGACCGACAGCAGGAATCAATAGTACTACTGTCAGAATCGCATTTTGTAGTACTGCGCCTACAAGGCAAACCACATTGAACTTGGCAAATCGCTGGAGCCGAGCCTTCCACCCTTTTTGCGCTTGAGCAACATCCGCAAACGTCCAAGCATCGTTCCAGAGAAAGTTGTTAATAATAGCCGCTTCAATGGCAAGATTGTTGCTGAGATACAGCGGTAGCCCAACGCGTTCACGCAGTAAAAACAACACAATAATGTCTACAAACAAACCGCTAAATCCGACAACGCCGAACCGGAGGAATCGACCAATTGGCAGCTGTTTTAATTTCTCAACTAGCCCAGGTTGATCCTTCAAGAAGCAATCTCCACTTTATAGACGGGGTACTTGCCGTAGTCATCCAAAAACGTCATGTTCAGCCGTTTCCCATCTGCAAGCACCCACTCACTTGCATCCGTATTGGGGACGGTGCATTCTCTGTGCGGATAGCACACATACAAGAATTCACTTTCGTTCTGTTCTGCTAGCGCGGTAGCTAGTTGTTTTACCTGGTCTGTGGTTTCTCCTCGGAAGAAGGTTTTGTTCGGCAGTGCGCTCCAGAGCTGCTGAGCAACAAACTCGTGGGACATGGCAATCCATGGAAGGGGCTCTTGCTGTAGGCCTTTAATTGCCGGCGCAATCGGTTCGTAGTTCGCCATGAGCGAAGTGTTCGAGCCGTCTTTGTAGATATTGAAGGCTCCGTTGATGGTGTTGAGATTGATGCCGATGACGAGTGCAATCGTAGCTCCCAATATCAGCAGCTTACGCCCCCAGCTACGGAAGACATTTTCCCTGAGCAGCTCGGCTAATACTAACGACAGCAGCGGCATTAATATTAGGTAGAACCGAGGGCCCCACTGTTTGCCGCCTGCGCCTGGTGGCACGATGAGGGGGACGCCGAGGGCAAAGAGGAGGCTGAGTGCGATCGCAAATCTACCCGGCGTTAGGTTACTCGCCACCGTTTTCCGCATTCCTAGCTTTTCAAAGTAAGTTCCCTTCTCACCCTGTAGCTGATTTCTTTTTAGGAGATTGGCTTTCACTGTTGGTTTTTGCAATGCGGGGCTAAAGAGTGCCGCTAAGCCAACCACCCAAACCATCGGGAAATACTGCTGTAGCAGCTGCCATAGCTGCGAGTAGCTTTCTTTCGCCTGATTGAGCTGTGTAGCAGGGCTCGACTCCTCCACAATTTGAATGGCGTGGATGCCGAGTGGATGGCCGTATATTGCGTAGTTAAGCGCGAAGAAAATACCGACTGTACAGCCCATTGCGCCGACTAAGATGCAGGCTTTTGTGAGGGTAAATGCCGTTGCCAGTCGCCACTTTGGCAACACCCAGCCGATGAAGGCAAGCAAGCTTACAGCCGCGACTAAGCACAAGAACTCAGGGCGAAACCATACTGACAGGCCAATGAGAATACCGCTGCTGAGTGCCTGCGCCCGAGAGAGTGATATTTTTCCTTTGGAAATCACCTTGCGTTTTGGAAATATCAATCCGCTGACCCCCCAAAAGGCCAGTGCCACCGCTAATGTGTGCTCCCAGTACATGCCACCGTACAGGCTCAGCGGCGATGCAAAAATCAATGTAATCAAGCCAAAACACAGTGAAGTCATGCCCCAGCTAGCGCGTCTTCCTATTTGCCAAAATCTTATCCAGGTGAGCCAAAGAGCCGCTAAAGGAATGACATAGAGGCCGCGATCGCCCAGCAGCGCGTAAAAAGGTGCACTCACCAGTGGAAACGTAAAGGGAAACGTAATGAAGCGCTGCGCTCCCACCTCATACACAAAAGGAGGCGAAAAAGGGTAGAGCCCATCTTGCCAAGCGCTCTTTACCCAGTCGGCAGTCGGTAAGTTCAGCGATACGTCTAGCGGGAGGCTAGCTGTTTGCAGCTGCTGCGCTAAATTTTGGGTGACTAGCGCTTTGAGTCCACCATCGCCGCTAAAGAGTACGCCGTTTTGGCTCAGCGATAGCATCCATAGGGTAAGCGCAATACCTACTGCAAAAATTACCAACGGTAAAAGTGACCAGGGTAATCGAGCGGGCGACGGAGGTCGTTTGGCAGTCATAGCTGTCGGCAGAAAGGACGATTTGGGTTTCCGTCGAATTCTACAGCCATAGCGCCCAATCGTCAGCAACTTCGCGATTGGGCTGATGCTAGGGAGCGGCGCTACCATCGGGCGACTTTCGCTATGACAACTCTTGAGGACAACCCTCTATGACGATATGGCTACCGAGTGGGTATATTTTGCAGGCGTTGTCCCTACGTGGCGTTTGAAGTGTTTGCCAAAGTGGTTTTGGTCGTAGAATCCAGTTGCGATCGCAGTTTCTGCAACCCGCTCGCCTTGAGCCAGCAGTTTCCGGGCCTGTGCTATCCGCAGCTGGATTTGGTAAGTGCTAGCAGAGACCCCAATCTCTTGGCGAAAAACGCGGCAAAAGTGAAATCGGCTGAGGCCTGCAATGTCAGCGAGTTCTTCCAAGGAAATATTGTTGTAGTAATGAGCGTGGAGATAATCGCGAGCTAGAGAAATGCTGTTCGGAGGGGCTTTGAATGTTTTGATAGGGCGAGAGTCTTCTGCATATCTTCTAATCAAACAAGCCAGAAATTGCCACAGTGCTATGTCTTGTTCTAGCTGTGAACACTTGTGTTCTAGAGATGTAGCGAGTTCTAAGTAGAGGCGATTTAGTAGGGTGTCTGCGGGTAAAACTGTTGAGAAGAAAGGTTCACTATTTACTTTGTCTGAGACTTCAGAGAAGACGGTTTTTAGCCACTTGGGGTGAATATGCGCCATTGCAATGCGAAGGATACCTTACATACAATGTATCCTTTGACGACGTTTTAGAAGATAACTATGGACTATTACACGCTTGGCACTACTGGACTTAGAGTTAGCCGACTAGCGCTGGGGACAATGACGTTCGGCGAAGATTGGGGCTGGGGTGCAAAAGAAGACACGGCTCGCCAGATTTTTGATACTTACGTTGAGGCGGGCGGTAATTTTATCGATACGGCTGATATGTATACGAACGGCAACAGCGAGAAGATGCTGGGACAGTTTGTAAAAGATGGTGGGAACCGCGATCGCGTCGTCATCGCAACCAAGTTTAGCTACAACGCGGAGCCGGGAAATCCCAACGCGGGCGGCAACGGTCGTAAAAATATTATGCGAGCGTTCGAAGGCTCTCTCAATCGTCTTGGGACGGACTATATCGATCTCTATATTCTACATACTTGGGATAGCGTCACGCCCGCTGAAGAAGTGATGCGCACAATGGACGACTTGGTTACTTCTGGCAAAGTACGTCATGTTGCTCTTTCCGATACGCCTGCTTGGTATGTAGCACAAGCTCAAACGTTGGCAAAAGAGAGACATCTAGAGCCCATCAGTACCGTTCAGCTAGAGTATTCACTCGTTGAGCGCAATATTGAATTCGAGTTTGTGCCGATGGCGAAAGCGCTAGGTACCGGTGTTATGGTGTGGTCGCCACTCGCGAGCGGGCTGCTGTCAGGTAAGTACAAACCTTCTGAATCAGGCGCTGAAGGAGAGGGTCGGCTCGCTACGCTAGCAGGCGGTGATAATCCTGCTTTCAACAAATTCACAGCGAAGAACTGGAAAGTCGTCGCAGAATTAGAGAAAGTTGCTAAAGAACTCAATCGCTCAATGGCGCAAGTTGCTGTGAACTGGGTCGTCAATCGTCCGGGCGTTGCTAGCGTTCTTATTGGGGCGACGAAGCTGCATCAGCTAGAAGACAACTTGGGTGCTTTGGATTTTACGCTGCCTGCCGAGCTTCAAGAACGGTTAGACGATGTGAGCAAGCCAGAAACACAATTCCCCTACACGTTCTTTGAACCAAGCTTGCAGGGAATGATCCACGGCGGTGCGTCGATAGGGGATAAGCCAACAGGCTATCAACGGCCTACATTTATCCCTGGCGAAAATGCTGAGAAACCGTAAAAACGGTGACCATCATACTGATTTAATGCCGAAAATTGTAGGGGCGTTAGCATTGCGATGCCCTACTCCAATCGACGCCCTATCCTAATCGGTAGCCAAAGCCACGCACAGTTTTTAAGTACTTGGGCTGGCTAGGATTCTCTTCTAGCTTTTCGCGCAGCCAGCGAATGTGGACGTCTACTGTTTTGTTATCGCCCATGAAGTCGTAGCCCCACACCTGGTCAATAATCTGATTGCGAGACCAAACGCGCTTGGGTTGACTGAGTAATAGCTCTAGAATTTTGAATTCTTTAGGTGATAGATTGACTTCGGTATCGGCCAAAAAGACGCGGCATTCATCTGTATGTAGTGCAATGTCAGCAAACCGTAAAACGGATTTTTCGTCGGGCTTGCTTTGCGACTGGTATCGGCGTAGTAAGGCTCTGCAGCGAGCGATGAGTTCGCGCATACCGAAGGGCTTGGTGAGGTAGTCGTCTGCGCCGACTTCTAGGCCTAGCACTCTGTCTGTTTCGGTGCCTTTGGCACTCAGTATGAGGATGGGAACGTCGATGCCCTGGTGACGCACCAGGCGGCAAAGGTCCAGGCCATTCATTCCTGGAAGCATAAGGTCGAGGATAACAAGACTGATGTCTGCAGAAGCGCCTTGCTCTTTATCAGCGCTGCCTATCAGCATTTCCAATGCTTTTTGACCATTATCTGCAACGCAAACATCAAATCCTTCATCTGCTAGTGAGAGCGCAACGGTTTCTCGGATGAGCTCTTCATCTTCTACCAATAAAACTTTTCCTAGCCCGATGCGAACGTCTGTTTGAATTTGCGGCGATGTCAGCGCAACCATGCTCTTCAGCTCTATGTGTGTGCAGTCAGTGTATCCACGGAAATTCTAGCAGGAATGGCAAACCTTTCTATCCGTGGCTGCTTGCCTTTTAAGGTAAAGTTTATCTCGAAGTGTCGCCTACAATACAAAGCTGGGGTGAGGATAAATGCAAGCGTCCGGCCTTACATTAGAGATTTTCGCTAAAATGCGTCTTTAGAGAGGGTCCGATACTCCTCGTATCCCGATGATGACAGGCGCAGATGTATGGGATAAACGCACGCTATTCATGGGCCCTAGGTTTAGTCTGTAACCTCTATTTTATAGCTTTCATGAGAATGAAATAGCCCTGCTAGTCATACTATCAGGATTAGAACGTAAAATTTTTCTGGTAAAGGAAAAAATTACTTTAACAAATTAAAAACTTAGATTACAAGATTAATTCTCTCTCTTAGCTACTTAATTATAATTCTTCGTATATTCACATTGTAATTCACATATTGACCAGCAACAAAATCAATTGTGAATAGCCAATAGTTTAATTGGCTAACGGTTCTCATCAAAATAGATGCCAATCCAGGGCTATTTCATTCTTTCTTAAATGCGGTAAGGTTATTGGTTGTTTGATC
>ERZ1740070.522-NODE-522-length-26246-cov-7.453973_pt1 | contig 26246 bp, 26 predicted proteins | sample MGYA00581734_ERZ1740070 | MGnify/ENA primary metagenome ERZ1740070 (study PRJEB43018, sample SAMN04849744) | marine metagenome | isolation source: floating plastic debris | place: Pacific Ocean | collected 2008-09-01 | study: EMG produced TPA metagenomics assembly...
GAGCTTCACGCTTTTGCGCCACAATCCAGCCATGCCCATGCTATCGGCGGTGGGCATAGGCGCATTGCTGGCCGGTGTCAGTGCTTTTTCCCTGACACCGCCGGACGCGCTTTTGTCCGGCACCACCTGGGCAATTGCGCTTGCCAGCTTTGTCGTTTTGCCGTTGTCTTTTTACTTGATGTCCACCGCATCGCGATTGACGGCATCGGTCAATGTCAGCCTGATCCTGCTGCTCGAAACCGTGCTCGGCCCAGTTTGGGTGTGGGTGTTTGTGAACGAAGCACCCACCATCCGGATGCTGATCGGCGGGGCATTGGTTGTCACAACGCTCGCGCTCTATCTTTGGCACCTGCGCCGCGTGGCGTAATTTTTGCGCCGCGCTTATGGCCTTACTGGACGCAGTTGGATACACCACCGTTCACGAGCAGAAGGGACCACGGGGATGTCCGACACCATCATCTCGCGGTGCGAAGCAAAAGGATTGCGCCTGACCGACCAGCGCCGCACAATCGCGCAGGTTCTTGAGGACGCAGAAGACCATCCTGACGTGGAGGAACTCTATGCGCGCGCCTCAAAGATTGACCCCAACATTTCGCTCGCCACGGTCTACCGGACCGTAAAACTGTTCGAAGAAGCAGGCATTCTCGAAAAGGTCGATTTTGGCGACGGGCGCGCCCGCTACGAAGACGCCGAACGCGACCACCACGACCATCTCATCGATCTTCAGACGGGCCGCGTTTTCGAATTTGTCGACCCCGAGATCGAGGCGCTTCAGGAAAAGATCGCGGCCAAGCTCGGCTACAAGCTCAAAGGTCACAGGCTCGAACTCTATGGCGTCCCTTTGAAGAAATAGCCCCTGCTACATCATAGGCGCGCCGGGCGACGTTTCCGTAAACACCCGAATGTAATCGCCAGGCGATGACCCAGCCCAATAGACCCACAACCGGTTCGGATCGTCTTCATCAATCCAGACGTAATCCCCCTGCTCCAGTCCGCGCAAATCAGTGCTGAGATACTGCACGTCGGTGTTCGCAAGAAAATCAGTCGCCGCCATCGTGCCTTGGAACGCAGCTACACCCAGAATGGCAGCGTCAAAATAGACATACCCGTAATGCGTGCCCGACAGGCTATCAAAGAACACGTAGTGGCTCGCCACAACTGTGCCCGCTGCAATGGCACCATTCACACCGCCAATATCCACGCGGATCGGCTCTATCAGCGTAATGTTCTGATCCTCGTCAAAGGCGTACAAGTTGTCATCGTTGAACGTGTCATAGCCAACGGCAAACGGCGTACTTGGATCGAGCTTTACAAACGTCCCACTACCCGTCTGGCGCAGGATTTCGCCATCGAGAACAACCGCAGACGCAATCTGTGCAGTGAGGCTCAGAGCAATGGAACAAACCGCTAATCTCATCGAATACCCTCGCAAGCTCATCCAATCTGCCTAAACCAGAACGGCCAAGACGACGATCACAAACACGGCATCTGGTTTGCACACAAGAACACCACTGGCCATGCCTCGCAAAGAGGCGTAGCTGCGAGTTATGCAGAACCTTCAGGGCATTATCCTCATGACCGTCGCCATGGCAGGGTTTGCCCTGGGCGATGTCGGCATCAAGGCTTTGTCGGCTGGTCTGTCTCTAAGCCAGATTGTTCTAATCATCGGCATTGGTGGCACAACCTTTTTTGGTGGGCTCTGCCTCATCAAGGGCGAAGAAGTCTTCCCGCGCGATTTTCTGCATCCATCGGTTGCCATTCGTGGACTAGCGGAGGTGACCGCCGCCCTATTCATGGTCAACGCACTGGCCCTGACGCCGCTTTCCCTGGTCACCAGCGTAACACAGGCCGGCCCCTTGATTGTTGCCATCGGCGCGGCCGTGATCTTTCGCGAAAAGGTCGGGTGGCGCAGATGGTGCGCCATTCTGACCGGATTGGCAGGTGTTTTGATTATCCTGCGCCCTGGAACGGAAGGTTTTGATGGGCTCGCACTCTTGGCTGTCGGCGCGATGCTGGCGCTCGCCGCGCGCGATCTTGCAACACGGGCCACACCCAAAATGCTGTCGAACCTGCAACTGGCAACGGTTGGCTTCCTGTCGTTCTACGTGGCTGCGTTGGTTTTGCTGCCGTTCACCGAACCGTGGAGCATGCCCGACAAAACCCAAATCGCACTTCTCGCTCTGGCCATTGTCCCAACCATCGGCGGCTACTATGCCATCACAGCCGCCATGCGGATTGGAGAGATTTCGGTCGTCACACCTTTCCGCTACACACGCCTTTTGTTTGGTCTGGTCCTCGGCATCACCCTGTTCGGCGAAACGATCGATCTGTGGATGATTGTGGGCGGCGCGTTGGTTGTCGGCTCTGGCGTCTACACCGTTTTGCGAGAACGCAAACTCAGCAAACACGCAGCGACAAGCAGTCCAAAGCCTTAAGCTTACGTTAGCGCTATCATCGACGTTTACTTTGCGTCCACCCCTGCTATACCGCCGCCAACCGCAGATTTGTCAGGACGATCCCCATGAGCACCATCATCGACATCCACGCCCGCGAAATCCTCGACAGCCGGGGCAACCCGACGGTCGAAGTCGACGTCTTGCTCGAAGACGGCACCATAGGTCGGGCAGCCGTGCCATCCGGCGCGTCGACGGGTGCCTACGAAGCCGTTGAAAAGCGTGACGGCGACAAAAGCCGCTACATAGGCAAAGGCGTGCTCGAAGCGGTTGCCGCCGTGAATGGCGAGATCGCGGAAGAAATCGTCGGCATGGACGCCACCGAACAGGTCGGCATAGACATGGCGATGATCGAACTGGACGGCACAGAAAACAAAGGCCGCCTTGGCGCAAACGCGATCCTCGGCGTCAGCCTCGCCGCCGCCAAAGCTGCTGCCGACTTCTCGGCCCAACCGCTCTACCGCTACGTTGGCGGCACCTCGGCCCGCATCCTGCCTGTGCCCATGATGAACATCATTAACGGCGGTGAGCACGCGGACAACCCGATCGACATTCAGGAATTCATGATCATGCCGGTCGCCGCCGATAACATCCGCGACGCGGTGCGCATGGGGTCCGAAGTCTTCCACACGCTCAAAAAAGAGCTGTCTGCCGCAGGCATGTCCACCGGGCTTGGCGACGAAGGCGGCTTCGCGCCAGAGCTAGGTTCCACCCGTGACGCGCTCGACTTCATCCTAAAGTCCATCGAAAAGGCGGGCTACAAGCCCGGCGACGACATCTATCTCGCGCTCGACTGCGCCGCGACCGAATACTTCAAGGACGGCAAGTATGTCTTTGCGGGCGAAGGCAAAACGCTGTCGTCAGACGAAAACGTCGCCTATCTCGAAGCGCTGGTAAACGATTACCCGATCATCTCTATCGAAGACGGTATGTCCGAAGACGACTGGGACGGTTGGAAGGCCCTGACCGACGCTTTGGGTGACAAGGTACAACTCGTAGGTGACGACCTCTTCGTGACCAATCCGGCGCGCCTTGCCGATGGCATCGCCAAAGGCTGCGCCAACTCAATGCTGGTCAAAGTGAACCAGATCGGGTCACTCACCGAAACGCTCAAAGCTGTCGATATGGCCCACCGCGCCCGCTACACCAACGTCATGAGCCACCGCTCGGGCGAAACCGAAGACGCCACCATTGCCGACCTCGCCGTTGCCACGAATTGCGGCCAGATCAAGACAGGCTCGCTGGCAAGGTCAGACCGGTTGGCCAAGTATAATCAGTTGATCCGCATCGAAGAAATGCTGGCCGGAAACGCAGAATACGCAGGCCGGTCGATCCTCAAAGGGTGATCGACCCGACCCCATTCGTGAAACATCTGGGGCCGCGCGTGGCACATGTCACTGCGGCCTCAAACCTTTCGAGCATCCGCGAACACGGGCTCTGGTCGGCTCATGAGCTTGCTCAAGCCACGCAAACGCAAGACATCGCGCTGCGCCGCGATCGCCTGTCTTTAAACAGAAACGGAATTCAGGCGACGCTCAATCACCAACGCCCAATTCTGCATGGCCTCAATGCCGCCAACCGCATGCTGGACGGTCACACACCGGAAAGCTGGGCGCAGAGCCTGGATCAACGCATCTTCTTTTGGCCCGAAAAACGCGGCCAAGCCTTTGCCAAGAGCATAGCAAACGACACGCCCATCGCGATCCTGTGGTTTAAAACAGACCTGATCATCGCAGAATTCGGCGATGCGCTCTATCTCAGCCCAATCAACAGCGGCAATTTCAAACAGGGCGGCGCAAATGTGCGGCGCGGCGATTGGATCTACACCGCGCTCACAGATGGGTTAGAGGCCTTTCGCACCAACCGCATGACGCGCGGACTTAAGCCGACGCCTGATACGGTGACTGAAATCTCGTTAACCCGCAGGATCAGCGCAAGTACACTGAACAAGCTGCTTGCAGCCGTGGACCGACCTTAACTGTCCGTACCCGGCTCTTTGTATACACCCTGCTCTTTCAACGCGTCGACGACTTCTGCCGGCATGTATTCTTCATCATGCCGCGCGAGAATCTCATCGGCGTGAAACACCCCGTCGATGTACCGCCCAGTGCCCACCATACCTTCGTTTTCATTAAACAAATCTGGAAGAACACCACTATAGACGACGGGGACTGTGGCGCCACCATCTGTGACGCTGAACGTGATCGCTTCACCATGTCCACGCACGATTGACCCATCCGATACCAGCCCGCCAATGCGGAAAACCTCACTCGGCCCCGGGGGCTCTGCGATAATCTGACTTGGTGAACGGAAAAAGTTGATCCCATCCCGCATGGCATAGCCGATCAAGGCGGTGGACAACACCAGCGCTACAGTGGCCAGCGCAATCACTTGAATGCGCCTTTGCTTCTTAAGCGATTTCAGTGCCATGGCACCCTCATATTATGACCAACTTCATATAGTCACAAAACCCGTTCAAGGGAACTGAGCCAGATCAAAATGCCGCGCCCTGAGTTTCTTCCGGCCATAAATATCCCGGGGTGAATTGCCCCTTGTGGGCAAGAGGAGCAGCGCCCCTCCCCCAGTGACGGGCAAACGCCCGGCACAACCGCTTAAGGAAAACAGGGCGCAAGCATAAGGCCCGCCGTTTCTTCAATGCCCAACATCAGGTTGGCATTCTGCAACGCCTGCCCCGATGACCCTTTCGTCAGGTTGTCCAACGCCGCAACGACAATGGCACGGCCAGCAATACGGTCGCCCGTCACCCCGATATGGCAGAAGTTCGACCCGCGCACGTGATGCGTCGACGGCGTTTCCCCAAAGGGCAGAACCTCAACAAAGGGCTCGTCCGCGTAAGAACTCTGCAACGACGCGTAAATCGCATCGGCTTCACCCGTCACATAGCCCGTTGCAAGTATGCCCCGGTTTGCCGGGATAAGGTGCGGGGTAAACTGAATACGCACCTCTTGCCCGACCAAGGCACTGAATTCCTGATCAAATTCACCCAGATGCCGGTGCGTCCCCCCAACCGCATAGGCGTTGGTTCCTTCTGACAATTCGGCATGCAGCAGGTTCTCTTTCAAGGACCGTCCAGCGCCAGACACTGCACATTTCAAATCCAGAATAATGTCACTAAGCCCAATCACCCGATCTGCAATCAAAGGCCGCAACATATACTGTCCGGTCGCCGCATTGCACCCCGTGCCCGCAACCAGCCGCGCCTGCCGGATTTCGTCCCGATAGAACTCCGTCAGACCATAAACAGCCTCGCCCTGCATCTCGACGGCGGAATGCGGGTTGCCATACCACTGCGCATAGGCCTCAGGGTCACGCAGCCGGAAATCCGCGGACAGATCAATGATTTTCAATGATGCGGGAAGTTTGGAGATCACTTCCTGACTGGTCTTGTGCGGCAACGCGCAAAAACACAGATCAATCTTGGAAAAATCAATCTCTTCCCAGGTCACAAGCTGTGGCAGATCAAGATGACGAAGGAACGGGAACACCTCGGCTACGGATTTCCCAGCTTTGGAATTGGCCGCCAAAGCGGCAATCTCCATGTCAGGATGTGTTGCAATGAGCCGCATAAGCTCGGCCCCGGTATAGCCGCTGGCCCCGATGATGGCGATTTGGAAAGGCATGGACGCCTCCTTGAAAGGATAGTCGAAGATCAGAAAAACAAATGCGGCTTAGGCCGCGTCAAACGTGATCTGTCGTCGCAAAAACTGCGTCGCGTGATCGGACACTTTCTTCGCATCACCCGTCGTCAAAAACATAGACGCCTCACCCGGCCCAAGCATCGCCGGATGCCGGTCGAGATAGTCAGCAAGAGACTCCGCAACGAGGCTGGCCTGGCTGTACACCTTCACATCTGATCCCAAGGCATCCTGAAAGATCTCTTCCATCAGGGGATAATGCGTACAGCCCAGAATAGCGGCTTCTGGATCCGGCATCTTGCGTTTGAGCGCATCCACATGTGACCGCACCAACGCTTCGGCGAGGATCATGTCGCCCTCTTCAATGGCATCGACCAATCCGCCGCAGGCCTGCGCCTCAACGTCAACACCAATGGCCCGGAACGCCAGCTCCCGTTGAAAGGCCCGACTGCGCACAGTTGCAGGCGTCGCAAATAGCGCAACATGCTGCACCGCGACCTCACGCGGCGGGGAGTTATCGCCCCATTGCCGTTCGGTCAAAGCCTCAATCAGCGGCACAAAAACTCCCAGCACCCGCTTGTCAGAGGGAATCCAGCTTTCTTGCATCCGCCGCAGCGCCGCCGCAGAGGCCGTGTTGCACGCCAGAATGACCAGATCACAGCCAGCCTCCCAGAGCCGCTCGGTCGCGGCACAGGTGAGGTTGTAGACATCATCGGCATCCCGCACGCCGTAGGGTGCGTGTTTACTGTCGCCCATGTAGACAAACGGCACGTCAGGCAGGCGTTTGGAGACGGCATCCAGCACCGTCAATCCACCCAATCCACTGTCAAACACGCCAACCGCCATCTTGCGACCCCTAATGAGCCGCCCTAGCGCACGGCCCGATGTTTGTCCTCAAACTCATAGCCGTAATCCAAAGATGGCACCGGCGTTGGAGAAAGCTCATACGTCGCTTCGCGCAGGAAATCCATCAGCTTGCGCGCATCTTTCTGCCGTGTGGCAATCTCGTGCGCTGGGATGGGCGTCCCAATGGACACACGCACCGGCGTATCGACCCGGGATTTGAATTCCTTGATCAACAAACCCATGCGCAACGTGCTGTGCATATGGCTTGCCAATTGGAACAATCGGCTTGTGTGACCGTCAAAATAGATTGGCAGTACCGTTGCATTGGATTTGGTGATCATCCGCGCCGTAAACGACCGCCAGCCGGGGTCCATCGGTTTGGCAAAAGGTTTGACCGCCGTTGAGACTGTGCCACCCGGAAACACACCAACACAGCCACCGTCGGCGAGGTAAGACAGCGCGGTTTTTCGGGTCGCGAGGTTCTGAGCCACCGCCTCTTTGGTCTCATCAAAGCTCACCGGCAGAACGATACGGTCCAACTCTTCCGCCTTGCGAAAGACTTTATGTGCCAAAACCCGAAAATCGCCGCGCGTGACCGACAGGATATGCCCAAGGATCAAACCGTCCAGAATACCGTACGGGTGATTGGCAATGACAATCAGCGGGCCGTCTTTCGGAACATTCGCCAAGCTGCCGCCCACCACGTCAAGCTCAAGCCCGTACCGCTCTACCATGACTTCCCAGAAATCCCGGCCTTGCGCGACCTCGGTTTCGTAGCCTTCGGCGCGCTTGATCAACCCTAGACGCCCGGTTGCGTTCTCCATCAGCCGGATCATGGCGCGACCCGGCTTCGACCTTGCTGAATAAGCATAAGAGATATCACGGGCGGCGCTGCGCGCAGAGGAGTAAGGCACCGATTGTGGCTCCGACAGTCGAGGTTGGGGACAGCTAGCGTCATTTACCCTTGCCGCATAGACGTAACAGCGACGTAACAGCCAAATGACGCAGAGCCGGAAGAAAAATCCCCTATTCCGCCGCCTGTTTCAACGCGTCGCCGCCAGACCGTAAAACCGCAAGAATCTCTTCCCGCCGTTTCGCGGCTGTCCATTCGTTCGCTTCTTTGACCGGACCAAACCCACGAATTTGCAACGGCAACTCCGCCAACGCCACCAACGCATCCATGCGCTCCGCGCTGGCTTTCGGCAGCCATTCCGCCATGTCGGCCTCGTACTGGGCGATCAGCGCACGCTCCATCCGACGTTCAGCAGTTCGCCCAAACGGATCAAGGGGCGTCCCCCGCATCCATTTGAGCCGCTTGAGAATGCCAAACCCAAACAGCATGCCTTCGCCGTACTGCTTTTTCATGGATCGACCGTCTGGTCCGTCTTTGCTCAGCATCGGCGGGGCAAGGTGGAACCCCATTTTGAAGTCCCCATCAAACTGCTCTTTCGCTTTGTCCCGCGTTTCCAGATGCAGTCGGGCGACTTCGTATTCGTCCTTGTAGGCGAGGAGCTTGTGATAGCCTTTCGCCACCGCCTCTTTCAGGCGCGGCTCGGACACCGTGTCGACGAGCTTCTGGTAGCGCTTGGCGTAGCGCTTGCTTTGATATTTTACCAAATGGTCAAATCTGTAGGCGATCTTCTCGTCGAGCGTTTTAGGCAGGCTCACCACATTGGGCGCAGTGACCCGAGCCGCGTCTTCCGGGTACAGCACCGCCCAACGCCCAACTTCAAACGCGCGCTGGTTCTTTTCTGCTGCCGCACCGTTAAGCTCGACGGCTTGCAGAATGGCATCCCGCGTCAACGGCACCAAGCCGCGCTGCCACGCCGCGCCAAGGATCATCATGTTGGAAAAGATCGAGTTGCCCAGCACCGCTTTCGCCAGATCGGACGCATCAAACAGGTCCAACCTGTCCCGCAAACGCGCTTCAAGAGCAAGCTCCAACCGGTCGGAAGGTAACGCAAATTCCGTGTTTCGTGTAAAGTCGCCTGTGATAATCTCGTGGCTGTTCACAACAGCCCCAGTGCGACCTTTTTTCATCAGGCCCAATGTCTTGGCCCCGGCGCTGACGACAAGATCGCCCCCGATCAACGCGTCCATCTCACCCGTGGCAACGCGAATGGCGCTGATGTCGTCCGGGCTATTGGCCAGCCGAAGATGTATGTGAACCGCACCGCCCTTTTGGGCAAGGCCCGCCATCTCCATCATGCCGGCGCCTTTACCGTCGATCTGCGCCGCCTGCGCCAGCACAGCACCGATAGTCACAACCCCTGTACCGCCGACACCGGTCACGACCACGTTCCATGTGCCATCGATCTCCGGCAATTCAGGCTCGGGCAAGTCCGGCAAATCGACCGACGTCGTCGCAGCCTTCTTCACCGTCGCGCCTTCGAGTGTCACGAAGGACGGGCAAAACCCTTTGAGGCAGGAGAAGTCCTTGTTGCAGGACGACTGATCAATCGCGCGTTTGCGCCCGAGTTCGGTTTCAGCCGGAACAATCGACACGCAGTTCGACTGCACCCCGCAATCGCCGCAGCCTTCACACACATCGGTGTTGATAAACACGCGCCGATCCGGGTCGGGAAACTGTCCTCGTTTGCGACGGCGACGCTTTTCCGCAGCACAGGTTTGGATATAGACAATCGCGCTGACGCCTTCGATCTTGGCAAAGCGTTCCTGCACCGACTGCAACTCTGCTCTTTCAAATGTTTCAATGACTTGCGGGAAGGCGTTGATGTCAACGTCTTCCTTTTCATCGTACACCACGGCCAGGTTTTTGATCCCGATCGCGTGCAGCTCGGCCACGATCTGCGCCGCATCAAGCCCGCCATCATTTCGTTGCCCACCGGTCATGGCGACAGCGTCATTGTAGAGGATCTTGTAGGTGATCGTCGTCCCAGCGGCGACCGCCGCGCGGATCGCCTGAATTCCCGAATGGTTGTAGGTGCCATCACCCAGGTTCTGGAACACGTGATCGGTTATTGAGAAGAGCGACTCGCCAATCCAATTTGCACCTTCCGCACCCATATGCGTGAAGCCGAGCGTCTCACGATCCATCCACTGCGCCATGAAGTGGCACCCGATCCCGGCATAGGCTCGGCTGCCGTCCGGTACCTTGGTGGAGGAGTTGTGCGGACAGCCTGAACAGAAGTATGGAAGCCGTGCCGCGATTTCTTGCGCGTTGTCTGCTTTCTGAGCTTCATCAATAGCTTGCATTCCGGCCTTGATGCGATCTGTGTTCCGCCCTTCGTCAATGAGGATGGCCCCAAGCTTCTGCGCGATCATGATCGGATCAAGCGCCCAATGCGTTGGGAACAGCTCTTCCGCCCCATCCGCGACGGCCCCTTTGTGCCAGCCCCAAACGCGTCGTCCCCGGCGATTGTCAAACAGCGCTTCTTTGATCTGGACCTCGATCAGCTTGCGCTTTTCTTCGACCACAACGATCAGGTCCAAACCTTCGGCCCAGTCATTGAAGCCTTTCATATCAAGCGGCCAGGTTTGCCCGACTTTGTAGGTCGTAATGCCCAGTCGCTCTGCCTCAGCCTCATCGATGCCCAGAAGTGACAGCGCATGCACCAGATCAAGCCAGTTCTTGCCCGCTGCCACAAACCCGATTTTCGCGCCCGGCTTGCCCCAAACACGTTTGTCCATCTTATTGGCGTGGGAAAACGCTTCTGCCGCAAAGCGTTTGTAGGTGATCAACCGGGTTTCCTGCAAAAAGCGGTCGTCCACCAACCGGATGTTTAAACCATCCTCGGGCAGATCAAAGTCAGGCAAAACAAACGACATGCGGCCCGGCTGCCCATCAACAACGGCAGTGGCCTCAACGGTGTCTTTCATCGTCTTCAGACCAACCCAAAGCCCCGAGAACCGCGACAGCGCGAACCCGTAGAGCCCATAGTCCAGAATTTCTTGAACCCCTGCCGGGGACACGACCGGCATGTAGGCATCGACCATCGCGAATTCGGACTGGTGCAACACGGTTGAGGATTCACCCGTGTGATCGTCGCCCATCGCCATCAGCACGCCACCATGCTTCGATGAGCCCGCCATATTCGCATGGCGCATGGCATCGCCCGACCGGTCCACGCCCGGCCCTTTGCCGTACCACAGGCTGAACACGCCATCGTGGGTGCCCTCGCCCCGCAACTCAGCTTGCTGCGCGCCCCAGATTGCTGTGACGGCAAGGTCTTCGTTCAAGCCTTCCTGAAACGTCACGTCCGCCGCCCGCAGGAACCGCTCGGCCCGCTGCATCTGCATATCGACCGCACCCAAAGGCGATCCGCGATACCCGGTGACATATCCAGCTGTGTTGAGGCCCACAGCAAGATCGCGTGCCTTTTGCATGAGCATCAACCGCACCAACGCCTGCGTGCCGTTTAGCAGCACCGGTGACTTGGTCAGGTCGAAACGGTCATTAAGTGTTATCTCAGCTTTGGTCATTCGACGCCTCCCCGCGCAAAATGGGCCTACTTGCTACATATAATTTAGGTCATAAATACTGACCTTACCAGAAATTTATTTGTGATGGTGGGTCATTTGCAAAACTTGTCGTTCATATATGCCTTTCTGTCATGTAGACCGCCATCAGGATTAGGAAGACTGCGCTATGGACTGGGACAAGCTAAGAATCTTTCACGCCGTGGCGGATGCAGGAAGCCTCACGCATGCCGGTGACACACTGCACTTGTCGCAATCGGCGGTGTCTCGCCAAATCAGATCTCTTGAAGATTCGCTCAACACGGTTCTGTTCCATCGTCACGCGCGCGGCTTGATCCTGACCGAACAGGGAGAGTTGTTGTTCGACGCCACCCGGTCAATGAACAAGCGTATCGATGCCGCCACGGCCCGCATCCGCGACAGCGAGGAAGAGGTGTTTGGCGAACTGCGTGTGACGACGACCATCGGGTTCGGCTCACTTTGGCTCGCGCCTCGCTTGCCCAAGCTCTACGAAAAGTATCCCGATCTGAACATCGATCTGATGCTGGAAGAGAAAGTGCTCGACCTGCCCATGCGCGAGGCGGATGTGGCTGTACGCATGAAAGAGCCAAGTCAGGCGGACCTGATCCGCAAAAAGCTGATGACCATCCGGATGCGCCTATATGCATCCCCGGAATATCTGGCACAACACGGTGCGCCAGAAACCATGGCGGACATGTCAAAGCATCGCCTGATCTGCCAGAATCCCCGTGCGGCACAGGTCAGCGCGGGGATGATGCTTGTGCAACAACTATTAACGCATGACATACAATCTACGCTTACCGTGAATAATTACTTCGGTGTACTGCAAAGCGTTGTGTCTGGTCTCGGTGTCGGGGTTTTGCCGGATTACATCATAGAGGATTTCCCAAACATCGAGCGCGTTCTCCCAGAAGTTGAATCCGTGGAAGTACCTGTTTTCCTTGCGTACCCCGAAGAATTGCGGCAATCTAAACGCATCTCTGCATTCCGGGATTTTGTTCAGGAAGAAATCTTCACCCACCGCCAAACTCGCAAAGCAATCGAGGCCGCAGACGCTTCGAAAGTGTGACCCATGCGCCTCACGCATGGCGGGAATGCTGCATGTGCAGTGACATACCCCTTGCTATGTAATCGCGTGATGACATATTTGGCATATGCGAGGTGAAGCGCCAATTTACGCATCATCTCGATACCTCCCTGTTGGACTTCGGCCGAGCTATTGCTCGGCCTTTTTTTATCTAAAATACTGCACATGGGAGGACGGTAATGCCCGAGCTTCGAACGCATTCCTGTGCATGTTGCGCGATGACATGGCGGATTAAAGAGACAGCAAAAGGCACCCACCTGATCTGCTATTGTGCCGATTGCCAGACCTATGCCAACGCGCTGGAAAATGGTGCGCCCCGCGTGGACAGTGATGGCGGCACTGAAATCTTCCAAACATTGCCGGGCAACTTTGAATTTGTTGACGGCATACAGCATCTGTCCGTTCTGCGGCTTGGCCCTAAGGGCATTTTGCGCTGGTATGCTGGCTGCTGTGGCACACCGATTGCCAACACTTTACCAAGCCCCGGCCTGCCTTTCGTTGGTGCGGTTTTGCCACCCGGTGTGGACGGGTATGGCCCTATTTCGGCATTGCTTAGCACAGTCGACACATCGTCTGACATCAAAGACAAGGGCGTCCTTGGCGCGCAGGTGTCCGTGATCGCGCGCATCTTCAGCGCATTGTTTTCCAAAACCCTGAAAGCGTCTCCGTTTTTCGGAGCAGACAAACAGCCTGTTGCCAATCCAAGGGTCCTGACCAAAGAAGAGCGCAACGCCGCGCGCCCAGGCTAATCCTCTTAGGTTCCCTCACGAAAAAAGGCGGCACCTCGCGGCACCGCCTTTTTCTCACGAGGGAACGTGATTGATTAAGTGTCCATCTTCGCGCTGCGCGCCAAACGCTCAGCCATTCCGTCGCGCGACAGCGACGATTTGGGCGCGCCCGAGTTTCTATGTTTTTCAATCGCCCGAATGCTTACATATGCAAATGCCAGCACAAACCCCAAAGTGCCGAAGGTCAGAATTCCAAGTCCAGTGCCCATGTTCTTCTCCTTTCGTTATCACTGACTGCGATACGGTGATAAGAAGAGGTCGGATCAACAAAATTCGACAAAAATGTTATTTTTCAATAGCATACAAATGTATACTTCAAATGCAGCTTATTACGCTGGCATTTGGCTCAAGCGACGACCAAAATCACAGCAAGCCAGAACACCGCCAGTCCAACAAGACCGAACTGACCGGCAAAGACTGACAACGCGGCAAGCAGCGCCAACACTGCGGCAACGACAAAAACCTGCGTTGTGGTGGGTCGTTCCGCAAGGGCTGCTTCGATCTGGCTGATATCGCGCCCTGGCCACGGCCCGGCGATCAAGGCGGCAGTGACCAACCTGCAATGTCGTCCAACCTTCACGAACATGTCCCCCGCCATCATCGCGTGTCCAAGTTTGCCATCGTGCTAGCACCGTATCACGCACTCAAAAAACCTCGCAAGACCCAAGGCCTTCCACCTCTGAACGCCTTCGCGTAAAGAGCGCGCATCAAAGCAAGAGGATTTCGATGCAAGAGCCTGCCATCACCGATGACCTGATTGCCGCGCATGGCATCAACGCCGAAGAATACGCCGAAATCCTGAACATCATGGGCCGCGCGCCGACCTTTACGGAACTTGGTATTTTCTCGGCGATGTGGAACGAGCATTGCTCTTATAAATCGTCCAAGAAATGGCTGCGCACTCTGCCCACCGAAGGCCCGCAAGTGATCTGCGGTCCGGGCGAAAACGCTGGCGTGGTTGATATTGGCGATGGCCAAGCAGTGGTCTTCAAAATGGAAAGCCACAACCACCCTTCATACATCGAACCCTACCAAGGCGCGGCAACCGGTGTGGGCGGCATCCTACGCGACGTCTTTACCATGGGCGCCCGGCCCATTGCGGCGATGAACGCGCTCAGCTTTGGCGAAAAAGACCATCCCAAAACGCGCCAACTGGTCCATGGCGTCGTGGAAGGCATTGGCGGCTATGGCAACTGCTTTGGTGTCCCAACCGTGGGCGGCGAAGTCCGGTTTCACCCGGCTTACAACGGCAACTGCTTGGTCAACGCCTTTGCGGCGGGTCTCGCGGATGCGGACAAGATATTCTACTCTGCCGCCAGCGGCATTGGCCGACCGGTGGTCTACCTTGGCGCCAAAACGGGCCGCGACGGCGTTGGCGGGGCAACCATGGCGTCGGCTGAATTTGACGACACCATCGAAGAAAAGCGCCCCACAGTTCAGGTCGGTGACCCGTTCACCGAAAAGCGCCTGATGGAGGCCACGCTAGAGCTGATGCAAACTGGTGCCGTGATCTCGATCCAGGACATGGGCGCAGCAGGTCTGACCTGTTCGGCGGTCGAAATGGGCGACAAAGGCAAGCTTGGCATCCGGCTTGACCTGGAATCCGTGCCGCAACGCGAAGATAACATGACCGCCTACGAAATGATGCTGAGCGAGTCGCAAGAGCGGATGCTCATGGTGCTCGACCCCGCGAAAGAGGCAGAGGCCCGCGCGGTATTCGAAAAATGGGATCTCGACTTTGCCATCGTTGGCGAAACAATTGCCGAAGACCGCTTTCTCATTGTCCACAACGGCGAGGTCAAAGCGGACATCCCGCTCAGCAAACTCAGCTCGTCGGCACCCGAATATGATCGCCCATGGGAACCGACGGAAGCGCCCGCAGCACTGGATGACATCCCCGTGGTCGACCCGATTGACGCGCTGAAGGCCTTAATCGCCAGCCCCAATTACTGTGGGCGCAGTTGGGTGTTTGAGCAGTATGACACCACTGTGATGGCCGACACCGTCGAACGCCCCGGTTGGGGGGCTGGCGTGATCCGCGTGCACGGCACGGACAAGAAGCTTGCTTTCACGTCCGACGTGACCCCGCGCTACGTCAAAGCCAACCCGATTGAGGGCGGCAAACAGGCCGTGGCCGAAGCCTATCGCAACCTGTGTGCAGTTGGGGCCAAGCCACTGGCGACAACCGACAACCTGAATTTCGGCAACCCCGAAAAGCCTGAAATCATGGGGCAGTTCGTCGGAGCGCTGCAAGGCATCGGCCGCGCGTGCGAAACGCTGGATATGCCCATCGTGTCGGGCAATGTGTCGCTCTATAATGAAACCGATGGTCAAGCCATCCTGCCCACCCCCACCATCGGTGCGGTCGGATTGATCGAAGCCGGAGAAGAGCCAATCCTTGGCCGCGCCCGCGATGGCCATATGGCTCTTGTGATCGGCGCAACTGATGGGCATCTGGGTCAATCGGCACTGCTGGCCGAAGTGTTTAACCGCGAAGACGGCGACGCCCCTTCGGTTGATCTGCTCGCCGAAGCCCGCAATGGCCAATTCGTGCGCGACAATCGTGAGTTCATCAAAACCTGCACCGACCTTAGCGACGGCGGTCTGGCGCTTGCCGCTTTTGAGATGGCCAGCGGGTCAGATGTTGGTGTGCAGATTGATGAGACCGAACAGTCCGTCCTTTTTGGCGAAGATCAGGGCCGCTACCTTGTCGCCTGCAACTTTGACCAGGCCGAAGCGCTGATGATCGCCGCAGGTCAAGCCGGTGTGCCGATCACAACAGTCGGGCGCTTTGGCGGCGACACCGTCAAGATCGGGAGTGCCGAAGCACCTCTTGCCGATCTGCAAGCGTTGCACCGCTCATCCTTTGCCGACCATTTCGCCTGAGGACACCCATGAAACTGGAATTCCATCACATCAACTACGTGTCGAAAGATGTTGATAAGATGCATGACTTCTACACGAACGTCCTTGGCCTCGACGATATTCCGATCGAAAATTTCCCACGCACCGAAGCGACCAAAGACCAAGGCTTCTCGGGCAAGATCCGCTTTGCCACCGATGGCGGCATGCAGATGCATCTGGCCGAACGCGACTTCACAGTGGCCTTTAAGAACGGTCACGTCATCAATCCGGTAGATCGCGGTCATATCGCGTTTAGAACCGATGATCTAAAAGCCTTTTTGGCCATCCTTGATGCGCAGGGCATTCCGTATTCCGATTACGGAACGGCGTTTGCGAAAGAGTGGCACCAAGTCTTCTTTCAGGACCCCGAAGGCAACGTGATCGAGGTGCACCAGCAGGTCGGCTAACGCCTCCGCACTATCGTCGACTTGACAAAGTTAGAGCCTCTTACATTCTTTCATTGCAGAAAAACTGCATGAAAGAGGTCAAGATGCTAATTGTGATCACAGGGCTTGAATTGCGGTCGTCGCTCTACAAACCGATCTTTCTCTACCACGCAGTACGCTCCTACAGCCAAGCGCAGGCGGCGCAGGGCAATCTTCACGTAGACCAACGTCAGATCAATGGGGTGCACCATACGGTCACGGCGTGGGACAGTGCAGAGGCATCAGCAGAATATGGACGCTCCGCTGCACATGCAGGTGCTGTTGCCGTCTTCTCGAAAATCGCGATCGGTCGCGTCTACTGGGGGGATCATGCAGAAATTCCCAATTGGGAAGACGCGCATATGCTTTGGGCAGAGCATGGAAAACTGGTGTGACGATCTACAGCGCTGCCATGAGCCGTGCCTTTTCGCCCAAGTCATCAGGCCGCGAAATAGCCTCTGCCAATTGCTCCAACGACTGGATGGAGTGACCAGCGCGGAAGCTGTCAACATGCGGCAGCATTGCGCGGATGCCTGTGGCCTTGGGTGCAAACCCGTCCCAACGCAGCAACGGATTGAGCCAAATCAGACGACGTGATGACAGATGCAAACGCTCCATCTCTTTCTCCAAAGCGCCCGCATCGTCGCGATCAAGCCCGTCGGTGATCAAAAGCACCACAGCCCCCTGCCCCATGACCCGGCGCGACCAGTCGCGGTTGAAGGCGTGCAGGCACTGACCAATCCGCGTGCCGCCTTCCCAATCCTGCGCCTCGGCTCCGGCAGCTTTCAAAGCGGCATCAACGTCTCGTGTGGCCAGATGCCGCGTGATGTTGGTCAACCGTGTGCCAAAGGTGAACGCGTGAACCTTGGCCCAACCGGCACCTTTTTCGTTAGCCACGGCATGCAGAAAATGCAGCACCATGCGGGAATACTGGCTCATCGATCCCGAGATATCGCACAGCACGACCAGATTGGGCCAACGCACGCGAGGTTTGGCACGGGCAATCCGCCGGATTTCCCCACCACGCCGCATCGAGTTGCGCAGCGTGCGACGGAAGTCGATCCGCTCGCCCAGCAACGCGGCCTGCGTCCTGCGGGATTTGATCGGCTGTACCGGCAATTTCAAACGCGCGAGCATACGCTTGGCCTCAACCATCTCTGCCGTCGACATCTGTTCGAAATCCAGAGTGCGCAGCTTTTCTTCGGCACTCATCGTCAGGGTCGATTTGACCTCAATCTCGGTACCTTCTTCAGACTGCTCGCTCTGCGGCACATCAGGGAGCAAATCGTCCAACAGCGCCTGTGCTGCGCGTTTTTCGCCGGATTGCGCAGATTTTTCTTCCTGCACGCCCCGGATCGCGGGCAGCATCATCGACATCATGTGTTCAAGGTATCGCGGATCGCGCCAATACAGCCGGAACACTTGCGCAAAGATCACGCGGTGTTCAGGCCGGTTCACGAAACAGGCGTGCAGCGTCCAGAAGAAATCCATGCGTTCAGTAAAACCCGCCGCCTCGACTGCGCGGATCGCGTCGATCACACGGCCCGGTCCAATGGGCAAACCCGCACGACGCAACGCTCGCGCAAAGTGGATGATGTTTTGCGCCAGCCGCGGGTTTTCGGGCAGTTCGAGAGGGATGTATTCAGGCATCAGACATCACCAAAGACGCGTGAAAGTGTACTTTGGCAGCACACGATTTTCCCAAAAGGTCTCACACGATGCAGGGTCATGCCGACATCTCGGTTGGCAGTGATTTAAGGATCGCCAACGCGGCAGCATTTGGCTTCAGCGCAGTCACGTCCACGGTGATAGCACCGCTAGGGCGCAGCAACCGGTGCTTGGCACGAAGCTCAGCCAGCACAATTGGGTCCATGAGCTTTGATCGGGCCTGTCGGGTTGGGTCGGTAAGGCGTTTGCGGTTCTCCACCGCGTCGATTTCCAAAGTGATCGGTAGTAAATCCGCGCCACGGTCATGGGCAAGTTTCTGCGTTGGTGCAAAAAGCGCCTTATCGGCGTCGCTGTCGGCCAAAGCATCGGTCATCACCAGCGCCACATGATCCGGCAAATCACGCGCTGCTGCAAAGATCGCCTCGCGGACCGCCGCGCGCAATGCCGCATGTTCTGGCTCATCTCGACCGTAAAGCGCACTAGCCGGGTCCAGCATCAGGTGATTGTCGATCAAACGGCCATTTAAATGTGTCGCCAGCGCCCGACCGATGGTGGCCTTGCCCGACCCGGGCCATCCGCAGATGTGGATGATCGGGGCCGTCATGCCGGTTCAAGCGAGGCCTTCGCTTCATCCAACAGTCGTTTCGCCTCGGACCCTTGCAGCTTTTGGATATCATCCTGATACTTCAGAATGGCGCCCAGCGTGTCAGAAATCACTTCTGGGCTGAGGTCGATCACGTCCAGCGCGAGCAAACACTTTGCCCAATCAATGGTTTCGGCCACACCCGGTTTCTTGAAAATATCCTCAGTCCGCAATCGCTGCACAAATGCGACGATTTCGCGGCTTAAGGCTTCTGCCGCCTCAGGCGCGCGGGCGCTGAGGATCTCGACCTCGCGGTCAAACTGCGGGTAGTCGACCCAATGGTACAAGCAGCGGCGTTTCAACGCGTCATGCACCTCGCGCGTACGGTTAGACGTCAGGATCACGATGGGTGGCTCTGGTGCTGCGATGGTCCCCAACTCTGGGATCGTTACCTGAAAATCCGATAGCGCTTCGAGCAGGAACGCTTCAAACGGCTCGTCCGTGCGATCCAACTCGTCGATCAAAAGCACCGGCGCACCGTTTTCATCGGGCCGCATGGCTTCAAGCAGCGGGCGTTCGACCAGATAGTCCGGACCAAACAGCTCCTTCTGCAAAGCATCGCGATCTGCACCGCCCGAAGCTTCCGCCGTGCGGATTGCAATCATCTGGGCCGGAAAGTTCCATTCATAAACCGCACTGGAGGCATCCAACCCTTCGTAACATTGCAAGCGGATCAACTTGCGCCCAAGGCAGGTCGCAAGCGCTTTGGCGATCTCGGTCTTACCGACACCCGCCTCGCCCTCCAGAAACAGTGGTCGGCCCAGCTTGAGTGACAAAAACACCACCGTGGCCAGCGCGCGCCCACAGACATAGCCCGTGTCCGCCAGCATGGTTTGAACGGCGTCGATACTCTCGGGTGTCTGCATGTGAACGCTCCTTTGCCTGATGTTGCTGCCTGTGCCGGCGGCAGAGGTCAATAGCCCCATGGTCGCAGATTTTGCGTTCAATTGACGGGATTTGTGCGACCTGACAAGGTGGCGCGATCCATCTCGGCAAACCGGACCGATACGTGAAACTGACCGCTGTTCTTTGTGTCCGCAACGAAGCCGCCTTTCTTCTGGATTGGCTCGCCTGGCACCGCAGCGTGGGTGTGACCGACTTTGTGGTTGTATCAAACGACTGTGACGATGGCACCGACGCCATGCTCGACCGCTTGGCCGAGATGGGCGAGGTCACACATCTTCGCAACGCGCCTCCTTACGGCAAAGGCGGCATTCAATTCTCGGGCCTCAAACTGGCGCAAAAGACCCCGGCTGTGCGGAATGCGGACTGGCTGTTGGTCCTCGACATCGACGAATTTGTAAACGTGCATGTCGGCGACCGAACCATTCCCGCTTTGATTGGCGCCCTGCCCGACGCTACGGCGATCACTCTCACATGGCGGGTGTTCGGCAATGCGGGCGTGGTGGCTTACGAAGACACCCCCATACCGCAGCAATTCACCCAGGCCGCCCCTGCTGACCTTCAATGGCCCTGGCGCGCGTCGATGTTCAAGACGCTCTACCGCAACGACAAAACCTACCGCAATCTGGGCGTGCACCGCCCGCGAAACCCAGTTGAGGGGCGTCTTGATCAGGCGCGATGGTTCGACGGCTCTGGCCGCGCTTTAGGGGACGCGATGCGCACCGGGCGCATCTTTTCGGACTATACACAGGATACGCGCGGTCTGGTGCAACTCAACCATTACCCGCTTGGCGCGATGCAAAGCTACGTGCTGAAATCAGATCGCGGTCGCGCGGTACATTCGAAAGATCAGTTGGGCCTAGACTATTGGGTTGAACGCAACCTCAATACAGATCTCGACACGTCTGCCATGCACCTATGGGATCGGGCCAAGCCGATACGCGCGGCCCTTTCGGCTGACCCAAAAATCCAGACCTTACATGCCGCAGCCGTCGCATGGCGAAAGTCGCGGTTTGAGACGTTGATGCTGGAAGACCGCTATCGTGATCTCTACGGGCGGTTGCTCATGTCGGAACCCTCACGGCCAATCGACGATCCACATTTGCGGTACTTGCAAAACATGTCCCTCAAATCTCAGAAAATCCGAGGCAAATCTAAGCAATAACTTCATTTTGTCCCCTGCATTTCGGCTCAATTCTGCCTAAATCCAACTTTAGTTTCCAATCAAGCAACGACCGGACAAGCGGCGTGATGTAACGAGGAAGACGTGGACGATGCAGGACCAAATCGAGCCATTGAGTGTAACCCTGACCGACTTGCGCCCGTCGCAATGGCTGCAAGAGGTCAAAAGCGTTGGTGAGACTTACGGATTTTTTGAACCGCTTGGAAAAGCACACAACGCCGTGTTTGTGGAAAAGGGCGACACGCTGCTCGTCAGCTTTGAAACGCTTCCCGCAATCCAGGCCCTGACCGAAAACGCGCGTCCGGTTGCGTTTGACCTGGCCAAAGACCGGGACTGGTCCTGTCTGACCGTGATCAGCAACCGCGATACCTGGTTCCGTTATGGCGAGGTGTATGGCTTCTTTGACCAACTGACGGATGACGGGTTCTTCGAAGACTTCGACAAGGTGGTGTTTTACGGCGCCGGACCCTGTGGGTACGCGGCTTGCGCGTTTTCGGTCGCCTGTCCCGGCGCGACAGTGATCGCGCTGGAACCACAGGCAACGTTGGACCCTCGATTGACAGAATGGGACGACCGGTTTGTCGAAATGCGCAAGCTCGACTTCACGTCCCGCTATGGCTTTGCGCCTGACATGCTTGAGGCCTCGGACAGCGCCTATGTCGTTTACGACCCACAAGAGCGGCTGGACGCGATGCACGCTGCGTTGTTTGAACGTACCGGCGTGGCGCGATTTCGTGCGCGTCATTTTGGCGGCGGGATGCAGGCGCATTTTATGCAGATGGGCGCGTTGTCAGACCTCGTGCACCAAGCCGCAGACGGTGATCTAACACCGGCATCCTTTGCGCAACTCTACCGCAAGCGGCGCCAGCATGTGCCCTACATAAAAAAACTGATCGCCGTGGTCGAGAAAGCCGAAAGGCCATATGCGGTCGAAGCGGTTTGCGCCTATCTGGTCAACAGTTTCGGTGCGCCCCGCTACCGCCGCAAGCTGAATAACCTGCGTGCGGCGCGAGAAGCCGAACAAACCCCCAAAGCGGCAGAGGCCTAGCATCGGTTTGGCCTGCATGCTACGCGCAGTGCCATGTCCGACACGATCACGATCCGCACCCCTGACGACTGGCACTTGCATCTGCGCGACGGCGACATGCTGCGTGCCGTTGCGCCGGAAACAGCACGTCATTTTGCGCGGGCCATTATCATGCCCAACCTTGTACCGCCGGTTGTGACAGGCGCGGACGCGGCAGCGTATCGGGACCGTATCCTTGCAGCGCTGCCAGAAGGATCACCCTTCACGCCGCTGATGACACTCTATCTGACCGAAGACACTGACCCAGATGATCTAGCCAAAGCGCATGCCGACGGGCTGATTACAGCAGTCAAACTCTATCCCGCCGGGGCCACAACCAATTCAGCAAGCGGTGTCACAAACTTCGACAAGGTCCGCCCGGTGCTCGAACGTATGGCCGAAATCGGCTGTCCGCTGTGCGTGCATGGCGAAGTTGTGGATGCAGATATCGACATCTTTGATCGCGAGGCCGTGTTCATCGACCGGGTGCTCGACCCAATCCGCCGCGCCACGCCAAAGCTGCGCGTCGTGATGGAGCATATCACCACTCAACAAGGTGTCGACTACGCCAAATCTGGTGGACCCGACCTTGGGGCAACGATCACCACGCATCACCTTGTGATCAATCGCAACGACATCCTGGCTGGCGGGATCAAACCGCATTACTACTGCCTGCCTGTTGCCAAACGCGAAGAGCACCGTCAGGCGTTGCGCCGCGCCGCGACAAGCGGGGATGCAAGCTTCTTTCTGGGCACTGACAGCGCGCCGCACGCCGACGCCAACAAGCTCCTGCCCTGCGGATGCGCCGGGTGTTTCACCGCCACAAACACCCTGTCGATCCTCGCCGAAGTGTTCGAACAGGAAAACGCACTTGACCGGTTGGAGGCGTTTACGTCGCTGAACGGTCCGGCGTTTTACCGCTTTGCGCCAAATTCAGGTCAACTCACGCTGTCCAAGGGCGCGCCCGTGTCATACCCGTCGCGAATCGATACTGCAGACGGTCCCGTCACCGTTTTTGATCCAATGATGCCGCTTCATTGGCGCGTCGGCGCGTAAAAGCGGCGACGCACGAGACTACCGCTCTACGGACTTAAGCCGCCAAAAGTGCTACGCGCCTGACACGCGCAATCCCGAGTGTTTTGCATCAAAACCACCGGATTCCGGCTGTGTTTGTGCAAAAACGTCGCACTTTATTCGAAAGCTATCAACTTTTTTCAGCGGTCATTTTGCGCCCTGTTTGCCGCCAACGCCCTGATTTCGCGTTTAAAACGGAAACGCTTTGGACGCACACCAAAGATACATCTTTGTGTAAACTAAAGCTTACATTTGCGTGTGTCAGAAAAATATGACATTCTTTTTGTCAAGTCTAAGAATCTGGACGCCGGATGATGAGAGTGCACGCCGGATGTCTTGGGGCTCGCCCCACAAACCCTGCACTCAACGACCAACTGACCATCCTGAGGAGGATTCACCGATGTCTACAGATGACGAAGACAAGGTCTGGCCAACCGGCCTGACTCTCAAGGAAGCTGAGGAAGTCCACAGCTACCTCATCGACGGGACTCGTGTGTTTGGTGCACTTGCACTGTTTGCACACTTTCTTGTCGCTGTTTCTACGCCCTGGCTGGGTTAAAGGAGGCACACCATGAATAATGCAAAAATGTGGTTGGTGGTTCCGCCAGCAGTCGGTGTTCCGATTTTCTTGGGCGCCGTTGCCGTGGGCTCTTTCTCGGTCCACGTGGCCGTTCTCAGCAACACATCTTGGGTTTCCGACTTCCTGTCCGGTCAAGAACTTGGCACGGGCGACATGGAAGAGGCCGCCCTGATGACGCCAGACGCAAGCACTCAAAACGCCAGCTATGCTGTTGAACGTGCAGATGGCAGCCTGGAAGTGACGATTATCCTTCCGGATGGCACGTCAACGACAGCGCTTATTCAAGCGCCGCCAATACAACCCGAGTTGTAACAGCTCTCTGTACAGGCCTGATGTAAGACGCGTCAGGCCTGTCGCCGATTTAAAACGTAAACGCGGCCAGAGATGCGGTCGCAACCTGACCATCGGGTGATCCGAATGCTCGACATCCGTCGCCTCGTTCTGCACCGTCTCGCGACGATTGGACCGCGCTATCTGCCGTTTGCAGATGTGGCGACCAAAGACGTCCCGCTGTCGCGCCTACTGCGCCTGGCCCTGTTTCAAGTCACCGTGGGTATGGCGCTTGTGCTCTTGGTGGGCACTCTCAATCGCGTAATGATCGTTGAACTCGCCGTTCCAGCCAGCCTTGTCGGCGTGATGCTGGCGCTTCCGATCATCTTTGCCCCGTTCCGTGCACTGATCGGGTTCAAATCCGACACGCACAAATCCGCACTTGGTCTCAGACGCCTGCCTTACATCTGGAAGGGCACACTTTACCAATTTGGCGGCTTTGCCGTCATGCCTTTCGCCCTTCTGGTGCTTTCGGGATATGGAGAGGCAATCGATGCCCCGCGCTGGATCGGCTACAGCTCCGCCGCGGTGTCATTCCTGCTGGTTGGTGCCGGTGTTCACATGGTCCAGACGGTTGGGTTGGCGCTCGCCACCGACTTGGTTGAAGAAGCCGACCAACCCAAAGTCGTAGGCCTGATGTATGTCATGCTGCTTTTCGGCATGGTGCTCAGTGCGCTCATCTATGGCGTCTTGTTGGAAAACTATTCGCCAGGGCGGCTCATTCAGGTGATCCAAGGAACCGCAGTGGTCACAGTTGCACTCAACTTCCTCGCCATGTGGAAGCAAGAGGCGCGCGACCGCATCCGCGCGCAAGCGATGGAAAAAGCGCATCACATCGCCTTCCGCGCGGCTTGGGCGGGCCTGATGCAAAACCCGGGCATGATGCGCCTTCTGGTTGTCATCGCGCTTGGCACCTTTGGGTTCGGCATGGCGGATGTCTTGCTTGAACCCTATGGCGGCGAAGCCCTTGGCATGTCGGTCGCCAACACCACCAAACTCACCGCGCTTTTGGCAGGTGGCACCCTGATCGGGTTTGGAATTGCATCACGCGTGCTCAGCAGCGGCACCCACCCCTCTTTAACCACGCTGACCGGCGCAATGGTCGGCATTCCCGGCTTTGCTGCAATTATTTTTTCTGCCTATGGCGGTGGCATGGCCGCCTTCCTGAGCGGGACACTGTTGATCGGTTTGGGCGCAGGCCTGTTCGGTCATTCCACACTCACGGCAACCATGCGCGCGGCCCCGAAAGACAATGTTGGCCTGGCCCTCGGCGCATGGGGCAGCGTGCAAGCCACCGCCGCAGGCATCGGCATGGCGCTGGCCGGTGTCGTGCGCGACGTCATCGTAGCCCTGCCCTCGGACAGTGGGCAGTCCGCCCAAGCGCCCTACATTGCAGTATTCACAATAGAGCTGGCCATCCTGGCGCTTGCGGTCCTGATCACATTGCCGCTGCTTGCTCAGGGTGGCGTTACACATACCAAGCGGGGCACACATAGCTCGCAGACCAACCCAGTGGAGGCTCCATGACAACGATAATCACGCGGTACTTCGAAAACGAAGACAACGCCCGCATGGCGGAAAACGAACTCATTTACGAGCAGAGCCTCTCTCCTTCCATCGTGCGTGTCTTTACCAGTGCAGACGGTCTGGTCGGCAAGCTGACGGATGAGAATGTGCTGCCGGAAACCGCCGAAGCTTACAAAACGCGCATGGACAATGGCGGGGCCGTTATCCTTGTGCGCGCTGGGTACAAACCGCTGGGTGTGTCCAAGATCACCCGTGAAGTTGTCACCGCCATGGGTGCCGCAGACCTTGGCGATCTGAACGAAGCCGTCTTTTTCAAAGATGAACGCAAGCGCAATCTCAAGATTTTGACCGAGCATCCGTATATGCTCACGCGGCGCCGCTCCCCTGATGATGACACCTACCATATGGCTGATTGGCCTATTCCGCTGATCAGTCGGCGCAAGCCTTACAACGACATGGTGATTTCCCGCCATGGACGCATGGCCGACAAGCCGATTGGGCTCTTGTTGCCGGGAACCACGCGCTACGGGCGCTTCCCGTTCGACTTCCTGATCCCCGGTCACAAGTTCATGGCCAAGTTCCCATTCGGCCATATCGTGCCCGGCCATAAATTCATGGCCAAGTTCCCGTTCGCGCATATCGTGCCGGGCCA
>ERZ1740070.523-NODE-523-length-26236-cov-5.123945_pt1 | contig 26236 bp, 23 predicted proteins | sample MGYA00581734_ERZ1740070 | MGnify/ENA primary metagenome ERZ1740070 (study PRJEB43018, sample SAMN04849744) | marine metagenome | isolation source: floating plastic debris | place: Pacific Ocean | collected 2008-09-01 | study: EMG produced TPA metagenomics assembly...
GACGTAGCCATCGCCCCCTTCTTTTTTTGGGATTACGGGTCGATGGCTACGTCCGCGAGGAAGGCAACACGCGCCACTGGCGCATGTTTAGCTCTAGCGGCGGTAGCTCTGTCATCGTGCCAGTCCACACCGCCAATCAAAACCTCGACCACCCTTTCTGGCGATCTGCTTATTCGGGGCGGGACAGTCGTCGATGGCACGGGCGGTGCTCCGCGTTTGGCCGATGTCCTGATTGACGATGGCGCGATTGTGGCCCTTGTGAATCCGGGAATGGCGTCGCCAAGAGCCACGCGGGTTATCGACGCAAGCGGCTTGATTGTGGCGCCGGGCTTTATCGACCCGCACACCCACGCCGACGCGGATCTGGGCTCTGATGACGCCGCGCGCCGTGCCAATCTCGCTTTCGCGTTCCAAGGCGTCACCACGGTTGTGGTCGGCAATGACGGTTCGGGCACAACGCGCGTCGCCGAGCGGGCTCAGAAAGCTCGCGAACGCGGCATCGGAACAAACGCGGCCTATCTGGTCGGCTTTAGCCCCTTGCGACGCGCTCAGTTAGCGATGAAGGCCCGCGCGCCGACGCCCGACGAACTCGCGTCCATGCGAGGCACCCTTCGCGAGGCCATGTGCGAGGGCGCTTGGGGCTTTTCCGCCGGGCTTTACTATGTGCCGCAAAGCTATTCAGAGACCGACGAAGTGATCGCGCTGGCCAAAGTCGCGGGCGAATTTGGCGGTTATTACGACACCCATTTGCGCGATGAGAGCACCTATTCCATCACCGTAACCGGTGCGCTGGACGAGGCTTTGCGCATCGGAAGGGAAGCCGACCTGCCTGTCCATGTCTCGCATATCAAGGCGCTGGGCCCGGCGGTGTGGGGGCAATCGGCGGCCATGATCGACCAGATCGAAGCCGCCCGCACCAGTGGCCAGCGCGTCACCGCCGACCAATATCCCTGGGACGCGGCGGGCACGCGCAGCAGCGCGGCGCGCGGCCCACGCTGGGCGCTTGAGGGAGGGCTTGAGGCCCTGCGCGAGAGGCTTAGCGATCCTGGTCAGGCTGAAAACGTACGCGAAGGCATCGTTGCCGGGCTGGCTCGACGTGGCGGAGCGGGGCGTTTGCTGCTTACCGGCGCTTTGGGCGGCGCGGATATTGAGACCGGGCAAACGCTGGCGGAGTATTCGGCCAAGCGCGGTCTCAACCATGTCAGCGGAGCGGTGGACATCCTGATGCAAGGGGATTCGCGCGTGGCCTCGTTCAATATGGACGAAGCTGATATCGCCGCCTTTGCGCGTCAAGACTGGGTGGTGACCGGCTCGGACGGGTCCTCGGGCCATCCCCGCAAATTCGCAAGCTTCCCAAAGGCGTACCGTGATCTTGTGAAAGGTGAGGCCGCGATGTCGCTGGCGCGCTTTATCCAGCGCAGCACCTCGCAAACCGCCGCCATCATAGGTTTGAGCGACCGTGGGACGATCAAACCGGGTTTCGCCGCCGATGTGGTGATCTTTGACCCTGACGAATTCGAAGCCCGCGCTACCTATCAGTCTCCCCGCGCCTTGTCGGCTGGGGTGCGCTATCTGCTGGTAAACGGGCAGGTCATGATCGACGAGGGCGCTTACACAGGCGCCCTGCGCGGCCAGCCGCTGCGCAAGGACACATCATGCTAAAAGCCGCCTTGAAGGCGTGGTTCACTCGCCCCTTGTGGCAACGGGTTATTCTGGCGCTGGTGCTGGGCGTGATCGCAGGTCTTGCTGCGGGCGAGAATATCGTTGCCATCAAGTGGATCGGCGACCTGTTCATCCGCCTGATCAAGATGCTGGTGGTGCCGCTCATCTTCTTCTCGCTGGTCGGCGGCGTCGCGGCGATTGGCGATGTTCGCAAGCTGGGCAATGTCGGCGGGCAAGCGATGGCGCTGTTTATGACGACAGCGGTGATTGCGGTGACGACGGGAATGGCGTTGGCAACGCTGGTGCGTCCGGGCGATGGGCTCACCATCACGCTGCCCGATGGAGCTGCCGCCCCGCCCCCACCCGATCAATCGCTGCTCGACATGGTCAGCGCGATGGTGCCGGAAATCCCGATCATGGCCATGGCGCAGGGGCAAATCCTGCCCGTGATCATCTTTGCTATCATGTTTGGTGTCGCGCTGCTTATGACCGGCGAACAAGCCAAGCCCTTGGCGCGCGGGATCGATGCGACATCAGCCGTAATGCAGCGGCTGACCATTCTGGTGATGGAGTTCACGCCCTTTGGCGTTTTCGCGCTGATTGCTTGGGTGGCGGGCACTTTCGGCTTTGACGCGCTGATCCCTTTGTCAAAGCTGGTTCTGCTCAATTATCTGGGCTGCGGCATCATCCTTCTGATCGTTTATCCCGCGATCCTGCGGTTCATCGCCAAGCTGCCGACGATCGATTTCTATCGCGGAATTATCGACGCGCAGGCGGTGGCGTTCTCAACCGCTTCGTCCAACGCGACCCTTCCCGTCACCTTGCGCTGCGTGCAGCGAAATCTGGGCGTCTCTAAGAGCATTTCCAGCTTTGCCGTGGCGCTGGGCGCGACCGTCAACATGAACGGCACCGCCATGTATCTGGGCGTGATCGCTATCTTTGGCGCGCAGGCCTTTGGCGTCGAACTGACGTGGATTTCCTATCTTCTGATTGGCCTTACAGCGACATTGGGCGCGATTGGCACCGCTGGCGTGCCCGGCGCGGGTCTGATCATGATGAGCCTGGTGCTCTCATCCATTGGCGTACCGCTTGAAACCATCGCCTTTGTCGCCGGGATCAATCACCTGCTCGACATGATGCGCACCATGACGAACGTAACTGGGGATGCTGTGGTCGCGGTGTCGGTTGGACGGCTGGCGGGCGAGATCGACGTTGAGGAATTTACCTCAGCCGACGATGTCTAAACCGCGGCTTTACGCGGCCGCGCGCACCGCCTTGGCCAACCGCTGAGCCGAGCCCATCGCCATCGTCCAGCCCAGCATGCCGTGACCTGTGTTCGCGGCAATGCCCGGCGCCAGCATACGCGTGATCGGCAGGGAATTGGGCGTCATCGGGCGCATGCCCGTCCAGCCGGGGCTGGCGTCGGAATAGACCGCCGCCTCTGGCAGGGAAGCGCGGGCGGCGTCCATCATCGACGCGAGCCGCGCCGAATCCAGTCGGTTATCAACGCGCCCCATCTCGGCGATCCCAGCGACCAACATCCGATCTCCCAAATGCGTAAAGACAATGCGGCGTTTGGCATCGGTCACCGACGCCAGGGGAGCCGCGTTGCCCAAAGGGGCGGTGAAGGAATAGCCCTTCATCGGCTCAATCGGGAGCCTTAGGCCCAATGGCCCAAGAAGCGCGTTCGAGCGATAGCCGCTGGAAACCACGGCCAAATCCGCGTTTAGCTCCTCGCCATTGGCCAGCGTCACAACGCTTTCGCCTCGTCGGCGCTCCAAACGCGTGGCCTGATTGCCCCCGGCGAACTCCACACCGTACTCCCCACCAAGCGTGCGCATCAGATTGGACGCGAAGGCTCGGCAATCCCCGCTCTCATCGCTGGCGGTGAAAATCGCCGCATCGATGGGATCGGACGCGTTGGCCAGAGCGGGTTCGATCGCAAAGGCTTCCTCAGGGGTCAGCAAGCGTTGGTCCACGCCCTCGGCCTGCTTTGCAGCCACGCCGGCGCGCGCGCTTTCCACTTCGTCTTCCCCGCGCAGCAACACGAACTTGCCGGTTTTTCGGTGATCAAACTCAATCGGGTGATACGCCTGCAGTTGCTCCATCGCGCGCCGCGATTCTTCGGCCAGCTCCAACCCCGCCAGAGTGTTGCGTCGGTTTCGGCTGGACGTGCACTGTCCAAGGAAGCGCATAACCCAGCTCACAAATTGGCGATCCAGCCTTAGGCGAATGCGAAAAGCGTCATCCATCCCCAGCACCAGGCGGGGAATCTGCTTGATGATCGCCGGGCTCGCGAGCGCGTTGGTGTGGCTGTAACTAAGCTGTCGGCCGTTCCCGAGCGTCGCCCCCAACCCCACGTCGGGCAAGGCGTCGACCACGCGCACCTGCCAGCCCTCGCGCGCGAGCGCGTAGGCGCCGGTTACGCCAATGATTCCCCCGCCTATGATTATTGCGGATTTCGCCTCGCCCATATTTCACACACTGTCCGCCCCATCACCTTGGCAAAACCACATTTGCGCATAGCGGCCATAACGCGCAGCTATGGGCCTTGCCGAAGCGAAAGGTTGCGCCGCGCGCATGGTTTGGCATGCTGATCGGACATGGCGCGGGAACGGGCGCCGGGGGAGAACTCGAATGAAACGACTGTGCAGCGCTTTGACCCGCGCGATGAGCGCCTTGGCCCTGATGTTGAGCCCAATGGCTCTGTCACCAGCCGCCGCGCAACAGCAATTGCTCGACTACAAGACAATCCATCACCCCATCGTCGACGATGAGGCCATGGTCGTGAGCCAAAACAAGCTGTCGAGCGAAATTGGCGCGCGCATTCTGGCTGAAGGCGGCAACGCCGTCGACGCGGCGGTCGCGACCGGATTTGCTCTGGCGGTCACATTGCCGCGCGCGGGTAACCTTGGCGGCAGTGGCTTTATGCTGATCTACCTTGCCGAGATCGATCAGGTGGTCGCCATCGACTATCGCTCCGCCGCCCCGGCCGCCGCCGCAAATCCCAGCCTGTACCTCGACGCCAAAGGGCGCCGCATGGAGAACGCCGACAAAGGCCATATGGCCACTGGCGTGCCCGGTACCGTTGCGGGTCTGAAACTGGCGCACGAACGCTGGGGCAAACTGCCGTGGGAGCAAGTGGTTCGCCCGGCCGAAGAGATTGCGCGCGAGGGCATCGTCGTCACCCGCGACCTTTCCGAAGCCTTGCGCTGGGGTCGCAAACGCTTGGAAAGCTCGGACGCAGCGATTGCCGCCTTCTTCAAGCCTGATGGCTCCCCCTACATGTATGGCGACAGGCTGGTGCAGCCCGACTTGGCTTGGACGTTGGACCGGATCGCCACGCATGGAGCGGACGACTTTTACCGCGGCCAGATTGCAGAGCGCTTTGTCGCGGATATGCAGGCCAATGGAGGGCTGATAACCGCCGCTGATCTGGCTTCGTATCAGGCCAAATTGCGCGCGCCCATTGCCACCGATTACCGCGGCTATCGCGTGGTGACGATGCCGCCGGCCAGTTCGGGCGGTGTGGCGCTGCTCGAAATGCTCAACATGCTTGAAGGCTTCAACCTAAAGGAGATGGGCCACAATTCCTCTTCGACGGTCCACATCCTGTCCGAGGTCATGAAGCTGGGCTTTGCAGACCGGCGTAAATCAATGGGGGACCCCGATTTCGTCGAGAACCCGGTCCGCCTGCTGATCTCGAAGGCGTACGCAGCCGAGCGCGTCAAAGGGGTTTCCCGCAAACGCGCCAGCAAGCCGAGCGACATTTTGCCCTACGATCCGCTGGCGAACGAAAGCGAGGACACCACGCATTATTCAATCGCCGACAAAGACGGGAATATCGTCTCCAACACCTACACTCTGGGCTCTTCGTTTGGCTCAGGCGTGGTGGTTGAAGGCACAGGCGTGCTGCTCGACAACCAGATCCGCAACTTCTCATTGCGGGTCGATGTACCGGGAGCCACGTTCTCAAACAGCCGGATGAACGCCATTGCGCCGGGCAAACGGATGCTGTCCAGCATGACGCCCACCATCGTGTTTCGCAATGACAAGCCCTACATGGCGGTCGGTTCACCCGGAGGCAGCACGATCATCAACACGGTGCTGCAGATCATCCTGAACGTCGTCGACCATGATATGAACATCGCCGAGGCGACCTACGCGCCGCGCTTTCACCAGAACTGGAAGCCCAGCGAGTTGGAGATAGAGCGCGGCTTTAACGCCGATACGCTCGCCATCCTGCGGTCCATGGGTCACGAGATCGAAGTGCGCGACACAATCGGCAGCGCGCAAACGCTGTTGATGGAAAACGGCCAGATCCACGCCGCCGCCGATCCGCGTCGTCCAGGCTCTGGCGCTTCGGGCGTGGGCAACGCGCGCATCTTTGCCGAGGAGAGCGGCGCGGCAAACGATTGACGGCGGCGGCGTAAATGCGGTCTATGGCGGGGATGAATTCTCCGGGGACGATACGCTCGCTTGGCGCAGCGGCGATGCTGGCGGGCGCGCTCACCTTTTCAGGGACGGCGCAGGCGTGCTCGATCACGAAAACGCGCACGCTGTTCGAGTATAGCGGGCGCACGCAAACCATCCTCGATGTTGAAGCGGCCATGGCGCGCGCGCAAGCCTCGCAAGGGGTGATCCCAAGCGCCGCTGCCACAGATATCTCGGAAAAAGCGCAAGTTGCGTTGGTGCCGCAAGAGGCGTTTGACGCCGAATACTCCGTCGTAAACCATCGCATGGTCGCGCTGCTGAGTGTCTGGCGGCGCAGCCTTGATGATAGCGGCGATCAGTACGTGCATTTCGGCGCGACCACGGTCGATATCTACGGCACGGCAACCGTCTTGCAGACCCTTGGCGCTCTTGACGAAATGGACGCGTGCCTTGGCCGCGCGATGGACGCGATGGCCACTTTGGCCAATGCGCACGCGCAAACGCCGATGATTGGCCGCACTTTGGGCCAGCACGCGCAGCCGATCACCTTCGGCAAAAAGGTCAGCGTGTGGGTGGAAGAATACGCCCGGCACCGCGCTCGATTGGCGCAGCTGAAGGAACGGCTGCGGCGATCCGCCATCCTCAAAGGCGCGGTTGGCAACTATTCGGGCCTTGGCGACAAGGCTATCGCGGTGGAGCAAGCCTTTGCCACCGAGTTGGAACTTGAAGCGCCCTACACCGCCGACTGGAACGGCGCGCGCGATGTGCTGGCCGAATATGGCCTCGTCGCAGGGCTGATCGCCAAGTCGCACCAGCGCATCGGGCAGGAAGTTTTCCTTCTGCAGGGCACTGATATCGGCGAAGTGCGCGAAGCGCAGCGCAAAGGTGTGGTCGGCTCCAGCTCAATGCCGCACAAACGCAACCCACGCGCGCCCGAACGGCTGATCCACGCAGGGCGCACGATCCCGCGCCTGGGAGCAGTGCTGGCTGATGATGTCGTCAATTTCTTTGAGCGAGACAACACCTCGCGCCTTTCGCCCGTGATCGAAGATATCGCGGTTCAGTCGGTCTCGTCCGCGCGCACGCTGGCGATCTTGCTCGAAGGCCTTGAAGTCGACACCGACGCCATGCGCGCCAATATTGATCGCACGCGCGGTTTTGCCCTGTCGCAGCGCGTGGCGTTTGCTCTCGCAGAGACAATGCCGCGCGTTGAGGCGGAGGCCTTGGTCAAACAAGTGATAGCCGAAGCGCTTGCGGGCGATGTCAGCTTTGCAAAGGCCCTGTCTGCGAATGAAAGGACCGCCACGCGACTGGACGCGGCGCGGATCGCCGACTTGCTCGACGCGTCGCGGATCGATCAGCCCGCACTGGATCAGGTCGCGCGCACTCTCAACGAAGCGACTTCTCCATGAGCGCTGCGTCAACACGCTCGCTGACGATGGTGTGGAGCCTGCGCGCATTAGGCTTGGTTGCGGCGGCGCTGATCTATGCTTTGCTGGGCGGAACCGAACTTAACTCGGATGCGCGCCTCGTTGCCTCGATCGCCGGGCTGATGGCGGTCTGGTGGATGACCGAGGCGATCCCGCTTGCCGCGACCAGTCTGCTGCCCATAGTGCTGATCCCCGCGCTGACCGAACGCACAGTCGCTCAAACCACCGCGTCTTACGCCAGCCCGATTGTGTTCCTGTTTCTGGGCGGTTTTCTGATCGCGATTGCGATGGAAAAGTGGGGGCTGCACCGGCGTATTGCCCTGTTCACCTTGCGGCGCGTCGGCGTCTCTCCGCGCCGGATCATCCTTGGCCTCATGATAGCCACCGGCTTTTTGTCCATGTGGGTCTCCAACACAGCCACGACGCTGATGATGCTGCCGATTGGCTTTTCGGTTCTGGCGCTGGTTTCAGGCAAGGCCATGTCTGGAGCCGGCTCGCAAGCGGACTCCATTCCCGAAGATCCCGACACCGCGCAATTCGGCACATGCCTTGTTCTCGCTATCGCGTGGTCGGCCAGCATGGGCGGGCTTGGCACGCTGCTGGGCAGCCCGCCCAACGCCATCATTGCCGGCTACGCCAGCGATGAACTCGGCGTCCAGATCGGGTTTGTTGACTGGATTCTGCTGGGCGTGCCGCTGTCCGCCGCCTTCATCCTCATCGGCTGGGTTCTCATGACGCGGGCGCTCTATCGGTTTGAGTTGGACGAAATCCCCGGCGGCGAAGAGCTGATCGAAGGGGAGATTGCCAAGCTTGGCGCAATGAACCGGGGCGAGGCGATGGTGGCGCTGGTCTTTGTTGGCGCTGCGTTCTTGTGGGTGGTCCCTGGTCTGCTTGCCGAGGTTCCCAGCTTCGCCGCCGCTGCGCCCTGGCTGGGCAGTCTCAACGACACCGCCATCGCCATTGCCGCTGGCCTCGCGCTGTTTCTGCTGCCCGCCGGGGACGAAAGCGGCATGGTGCTGGAATGGAAAGACGCCGAGAGCGGTCTTCCCTGGGGCGTTCTGTTGCTGTTTGGCGGCGGCCTCAGCTTGGCTGGCGCGGTCGCGGGCACGGGCCTCGACGATTGGTTTGGCCTACATGTCTCTTGGCTCGCTTCGCTGCCCATCGTTGTCCTGATCGCGTGCGTGGTCGCTATCGTTTTGTTCCTGACCGAAGTCACCAGCAACACCGCCACCGCAGCGACCTTTATTCCCGTTCTGGGCGGCGTGGCGCTGGGCGGCGGGCTTGATCCGATGGGACTGCTCGTGCCCGCAGCGCTGGCCGCGACCTGCGCCTTCATGCTGCCGGTTGGCACCCCGCCCAACGCAATCGCCTTCAGCACGGGTACAGTCACCATCGCGCAAATGGCGCGCGGCGGCGTGGTGCTGAACCTGATTGGTATCGGCCTGATCACCGCCTTTACCTATTGGCTGGGCGGCGCGGCGATGGGCCTCAATTTCGGACCCTGACGCGATTGGATGCAGAGCCGTTAACGCACTAAAGTCGCGGCTGCGGGCGCCATTCCACCATTGGAATGAGCGACCCCCTCGACGAAGCGCAACGACCAGCCAAAATCCCACCCTTTGCTTTGCGCGTAAGACCTGGCCGCCGCGTAAAACGCTTGGCCACGCGCAAAACGATACGGCCCTTGAAGCGCGGCTTCTGGGGTTTGGCGCAGGTTGCGCCCTTTGGGATCGATGTCCTTATCGCCCAGCAGCACCACCATATCCTTAGCCAGCGCCGCCTCCAGAGCTCCCTCGTCAATTCCCGCATCTTTCAAGCCATAGGGCAGCGCGATCGCGGGGTCCGCAAAAGTGTACCAGCCCGCGTTCGCCGCAATGTACCGTTTCACCCGCGCATTGGGCTTGAAGAACAGAAAGCGATGGACGAACTGCGATCCCGCCGAGTGGCCGTAAATCGTATAGCGCGCTTGCGATCCACCCAGCCGCGCCACCACGTCGTCGAACAAGGGCTCGATAGCTGAAAAGGCCCATTGCTCTTCATCGCGTTTGCGCGTGAACTTTGATCGGAACACGCCGCCCAAATTGTAACGCGAAGACTTGGGAAAATCGGCTTTTGAAAAGCCGGGAGCGACCACGATAAAGCCGCCCTTCTCGGCCGGTTTGATCCATTGGTCGCGATAGCGGTCCGGATCGCGGCTCGCGCCGTGCATCACAATCACGATAGGCGCACTGGCTACATCGATGCCCTTGGGAACATAGGTGTAGACGGGCAAGGAAGGCCCAGCCCAGTCATCAAAGACGAACTGCGAAGCGCCCGCCTTCAGGCTCGGAGCCTCTTGCGCTTGGTCCGATGCGTAGGCCGCGCGCGGCGCAAAGGCCATCATCACCGCCAGAACCAGAAGGATCACCCACATGGCCGTGCCCGGCGCAAGGCGGCGCGGTGTCCGATTACGAGTAGACCCGTGTATCATTGGCTCGCGTTCCTTCTTTGCGGCGATAAATGCTTACACCAGCGATGCGGGTCGCACAAAAAGGGGCGGGTTACTCAGCCAAAGCCTCGCGGATCTGGGCGATCGCTTCTTCGCTGTCCCAATCATAATCGCCCGCCACGCGGAAGACCTCCGTCCCTTCGGCATCGTACAGCACCGTTGTCGGCAACAGGCCGCCATCGGCCAGCGTCACGCCCAGGTCCGTGTTGGTGTCCATCCATGGCTCCAGATTGGCAAAGCCTTCCTGCTCGAAGAATGGCACCACCTTCTCGGCGCCCTGAATATCCTGGCTAACGGTCAGAACCCGCACTTCGCCATCAAGAACGCCCGCCAGATTATCGAGCAGCGGCATCTCCACTTTACACGGCGCGCACCAGGTCGCCCACAGATTGAGCAGGACGGGCTGTCCGATTGTGGCGAGATCGAGCGTTTGCCCCTCAGGATCGGTCACAGTGATCGCTGGAATTTTCTCACCGGCCTTGAAACGCACAATGCGGCCGGGCAGCGGCGGCGGGCCGCCAGCGGCCTCGCCTGCGCCTTGCGCGGGTGGTTGCGCCTCGGGAGCGGTCGCACTATCGCCGCACGCGGCCAGTCCAAGCGCGGCGGAGCCAAGTATGAAAAGCGAAAGACGGCGCATGTCAGACTCCATGAAGAAAGCCTCCAACCAGATGTGGGGCGGACGGTTCGCTGGTGGGCCTAGCGCGATCATGCGCGAAATCAACGCTTCTATTCCGTTCGACAAAGCGCTGTGGCGCCAGGATATCCTCGCCAGTGAAGCGCATGTGACGATGCTGGCGGCGCAAGGGATCGTGTCGCAAGACGACGCCGAGGCGATCAAAGGCGGTCTGGCTCGGATCGCCGCCGATTATGAAGCGGACGGGGTGCCCGAAGACTGGGACCTTGAAGACATCCACATGACCACGGAAAGCCGCCTGACCGAATTGATCGGGCCAGCGGCGGGACGCCTTCACACCGCGCGCAGCCGCAACGACCAGGTGGCCACCGATTTCAAGCTGTGGGTGCGCGAAGCCATCGATAACTTTGATGAAAGCCTGGCCGGTTTGCAGCGCGCGCTCGTCACCCGGGCCGACGAACACGCGGCGTCGATCATGCCCGGTTTCACCCATCTACAAACCGCGCAGCCCGTCACCTTGGGCCATCACCTGATGGCCTATTTTGAAATGTTTGCACGCGATCGATCGCGTCTGAGCGGCGCGCGCGAGCGGCTGAACGAGTGCCCGCTGGGCTGCGCGGCGCTGGCGGGAACAGGGTTTCCCATCGACCGCGTCAGGACAGCGCAAGCGCTTGGCTTTAGTCGGCCGTCCGCCAATTCGCTCGACGCGGTCTCCGACCGCGACTTTGCGCTGGATTACCTGCACGCGGCCAGCGTGACCGCGATCCATTTGTCGCGCCTCGCCGAAGAATTGATTATCTGGTCCAGCCAACCCTTTGGCTTTGTAAAGATGCCCGATCAGCTCTCCACCGGCTCGTCGATCATGCCGCAAAAGAAGAACCCCGACGCCGCCGAGTTGGTGCGCGGGCATGCGGGCCGGGTCATCGGCTGCGCGACCGCGCTCACCATCACGATGAAGGGCCTACCGCTTGCCTATTCCAAAGATATGCAGGACGACAAACCGCCGGTGTTCGAGGCGGCCGGGTTGATGGAGCTGAGCCTCGCCGCCACCACCGGCATGATAGCCAACGCGCAGTTCAAGACCGACCGGATGCGCGAGGCTGCGGAACTCGGCTACGCGACCGCCACTGACCTTGCTGATTGGCTGGTGACCGAGGCCGACATTCCCTTTCGCGAGGCGCACCATATCACCGGCGCGGCGGTGAAACTGGCGGAAGAGCGGGAGCTGGCGCTTGGCGAGCTGCCCTTGGCGGATCTTCAAGTGATCGATAAGCGGATTGACGAACGCGTTTTTGACGCGCTCAGCGTCGACGCATCCGTGGCCGCGCGCGCTTCCTATGGCGGAACCGCTCCGCAGCAGGTACGTAGTCAAGTGGAACGCGCCAAGGCGGCGCTGGGAATGGAGGCGTGATGCGCATGATTTCGAAAGCGGGGTTGGGTCTGGCCACTCTGTTGACGCTGTGCGCGTGCGGCGCGCGGGCGCCTCTCACGCCGCCCGAAGGCGCGAGCCTTCCCGTTGCGCCGTACGGATCGCCCAACTCTGAGGAAAGCGCGCCAAACGCGGAGCAATTGCTGGAACTCGATGCTCTGGCCGCCCCGGAACGCAGCGTTGAACTGCGTCGCCGATCGGAAGACCGCGAAGACGATCCTTTTGATCTCCCTCCCCAAGACTAAGCTGAAATACCCTTTGAACCATGGACCATTTTGAATACCGCGACGGCGTAATGCACGCCGAGGATGTGCCTCTGCCTCGGATCGCGGAAGAAGTGGGCACGCCCGTTTATGTTTACTCGCGCGCGACCTTGGAAAGGCACGCCACCGTTTTTCGCGAAGGTCTTGCGGGTGTTCCCGACAAGCTGATCGCTTTTGCGGTTAAGTCGAACCCCAACCTTGCCGTGCTGCGCGTGCTGGCTAATCAGGGATACGGCGCGGACTGCGTGTCCATCGGCGAAGTGCGCCGCGCGCTTGCAGCCGGGGTCGCGCCCGAAAAAATCGTGTTCTCCGGGGTTGGCAAAACGCACGCCGAACTGATGGCTGGCCTCAAAGCCGGGATTGGCCAGTTCAACATCGAGAGCGAAGAAGAAGGGCTTGAGCTGGCTGACATCGCCGCTTCCATGGGGGTAACGGCGCAGTGCACCTTGCGCATCAATCCCGATGTGGACGCAGGCACGCACGACAAGATCTCAACCGGCAAGGCTGACAACAAGTTTGGCGTGCCGATCGATCAAGCCGGGCAGATCTTTGGCAAACTCGCCGGACAAGCCAGCGTTAACCTGCGCGGAGTTGCCGTCCACATCGGCTCGCAACTGGGCGACCTTGCTCCGCTGGAAAACGCGTTTGAAAAGATTGGAACGCTGGTATCCGCGCTGCGCGGGGCTGGACACGACATCACGCATGTCGATCTGGGCGGCGGATTGGGCGTTCCATACAAAGCGGGTGACGAGCTTCCCAGCCCGGCCGAATACGGCGCCATGGTGGCCCGCGTGACAAAGAATTGGGGCGTGCGCCTGATCTTTGAACCCGGCCGCGTCATCGCCGGGAACGCAGGGGTGCTGTTGACGCGGGTTGTGCGGGTCAAGCGCGGGATCAACGATCCTTTCGTCATCGTTGACGCCGCCATGAACGATCTGGCGCGTCCGGCCTTGTACGGCGCGTATCACGATTTTGTCTCGGTGGAGCCTCGCGGCGCGGACATGACGGCCAATATCGTTGGCCCCATATGCGAGACGGGCGATACCTTCGCCATGGGGCGCTTGACCGACAGACTGGAGTCTGGCGATCTGGCTGTGTTCCGCACCGCGGGCGCCTATGGAGCAACCATGGCCTCAAGCTACAATTCGCGCGGATTTGTTCCGGAAGTGCTGGTCGATGGGGATCGCTACGCGATTGTTGCTGATCGTATCGAGGCCGCTTCGATCATGGACGCGGAACGCGTGCCTGAATGGCTAGCCTGAAACGCTGATAATGGCCGAGCTTGCCAGCCTTCCTCTGTTTCACCAGATCACCGGGCAGAAGGTCTTGGTGCTGGGAGATGGAGAGGTCGCGGAGCCCAAGAGACGGCTGGTCGAGCGCGCGGGCGGTCAGATTATCGCCCATCTGGACGCAGCGATTGCAGCGGATGTACGCCTCGCCTTTGTGGCTCTGAACGATGCCGAAGCGTGCGAAAGCGCGGCGGATACGTTGCGCCAAGCTGGAATGTTGGTGAATGTCGTCGATCGCCCGGACCTGTGCGATTTCACCACGCCAAGCCTGCTTGACCGAGACCCTTTGCTGATTGCGATTGGCACAGGCGGCGCTTCGGCTGGCCTTGCCAAGCATGTGCGACTTCGCCTTGAGAAAATACTGCCGAGCACCCTTGGTCGTTTGGCCGATGCCTTAAAGGCCGTGCGTCCAGCGCTGCGCGAACGGTTTCCCGATGGGGGTGAGCGACGCAAGGCGATCGACACGGCTTTACGCGAAGGGGGAGCGCTCGATCCACTCAACAGCTCGTCACACGAGCGAGTGGCACAGTGGGCTGAAGGCGTCAGCAGCGAGTCCCAAGCCTCCACATTCGTGTTTGACCTGCACAGCCAGGATCCCGAAGAACTGACCCTGCGTCAAGCGCGCCTTTTGGGAGAGGCCGACGCGGTCTGCACACAAGGCCGCGTTTCACGGGATATACTGGCGCGCGCTCGAGCCGACGCCGCGCGTATCGAGTGCCAGAGCGCGGATTGTCCGCTGCGAAAGCTTGTGCCCGAAGCCGATGGGCTCTCAACAGTTTCATGCCCTGTCGCCGCAGCGACACTCGACGGCGAAAACCTGACCGTCATCCTACGCGGTGACGAACCCGAATAAGGGCAACGCTTTGCTACGCCGCGCGGGCGAGCGGCGCATCGATATGATCAAAGTAGCGGGCCATGGCCTGCATGCTGCTCTCACTAAGCTCTATGAATGCGCGGCGGCGATCGCTTTCGTCAGCGACCCGTTCAAAAATACCGCTTTCAACCATCTGCTTGAGCCAGCGCAGCGCGGTTGTCGCCGGTACCGCCGCGGCGATGCAAAGCGATGTTACCGAAACGCGAACGTTCTCAGCGTGGGCGGCGGTCAGATCAAGCAGCATATCCCACGCCGGATCGGCAAACAGCTCAGCATCAAAGAAGCGCGCTCGTGCCTGGCGTCCCGCGATCATCTGCCGCACTACCTTAGGGTCAGGCAAAATGGGACGCGCCGAATTGTAAAGGTTTGCCGGAGCGTTGGGCGAGACAGCGATCGCTGTATTGCTCACGTCTGCCGGAGCTGGAGAGATCATTGGCGCTGTCTCGGCGCGGGGCCTGCGATGCTCGCTCAGCCCTTCCAGCTTGTGCGCAATCGCTTCAACTTGCTGCGACAAATGCAGCAAGCTTAAACGGTCCTCCTCGCTCATTTCGCGCACCCGCGCGTTCGACACGCTGGCCATCACCCGGCCCACGGCGACAAGCCGTTCGCCCCGGGTCGGCTGCACAAGGATTTGCGCGCGCGATTGGTCCAAGGCCCCAAACACATCATCAAGCGCTTCCATGGAGGTGGAGACGATAAGCTGCGCGCCCGAGCGGGCAATGCGCATATCCAGACGATGCAGCGCCGCGACCGTGCGCGCATCAAGCCCATTGCCACCAACGCCTGCGCAGTCGATCATCACCACATCGCCAAGCCGGGTGATCGGACCATCGACGAGATCAGCGATCACTCCGCCTTCGACCGATTGAAAGCCCGCGCCATCAAGATCGTGCGCGATCTGACTGCGCGTTCGAACATTGTCCGCAAAGACCGACACGCGCGCCGGCAACCCGGCCGCGTCATGGGCTGCACCCGAAGCGGTGTCATAAGAAAAGTCGGCTACCTCGTTCTGCGCGTTACCCATCGAATCGCCTCCATTATTGATGGAACATGGATAGAACAAAAAGGGTATAAGTCAAGAATAGAGCTTTTTTTACTCGAATCTCGATTGTTCGATTGAACCTTTTCGCGGCCTGGTCAGACTGCATATGCAATGAAAACGTCGCACTCTTCTTCAACGCAAAGCTCAGACGCGGTCCTTGACGAACTGCTTGTTATGATGGCGCAATCGGGCGACCGGGGCGCTTTCGAGCGGTTGCACCAGCGCTGGCATCCGCGCTTGGCGAGGGCTGCCTTACGCTACACCGGAAGCGCCGAAGCCGCGCGAGACCTGTCGCAGGATTGCTGGCTTGGGATCTGGAAGGGCCTTGGTCGCCTTCGCGATCCCAAACGCTTTCGCGCCTATATTTTCGGCGTCCTTCATCGGCGCGGCGCGGACCACATTCGGGTGGCAATGGCCGCACGGGCCCATCGCCGACCGGAGGAAGCGGCGCCTGAGCCCAGCGAACCGGCGCGCCAGAACGAAAGCAGCGCTCTAAAGCAAGCCTTTGCCGCGCTGCCTCCGAACCAACGCCTCGCCGCTCACCTGCACTTTGTTGAAGGGCTGACCCTGAGCGAGATCGCCGAGGCGCAATCCATTCCTACCGGCACCGCAAAAAGCCGCCTGTTTCACGCTCGGCGTCAGTTGAAGGCCGCGCTAACCGATTACCCCGAAGGAGACGTTTAATGACCGATACACCCGACGCCAAGATCACCGCCGCGCTTTGCGAGGATGACCAAGCCTTTTTGGACAGCCTAGATGGCGAACGCGGTATGTTTCAGCAGATCGGCGACACGTGGAAGGGCCCAATGGGCGGCTGGGCAAAGCTGATCTTCGGCTTCACCGTCGCCATGGGCTTTCTGTTTCTCTTCGTGATCTACCAGGTCGCGCACACCAGCGAGCCCATTGCGCACACCTTGTGGGCGATCTCGGGCGTCGCGCTTTTGGTGATCCTGGGCTTCGCGAAGGAATGGATGTTCGCGCGCATGAACATGCTGACTATCCTGCGCGAGATCAAACGACTGCAACTCGAAGTGGCGCTGTTGCGAGAAGAGAGTAGCTCAAACGACTTGCCAAAGACGTGAGCCTTCAAGGGCGGATGTCGATCACCGTGCCATTGGGCACAAGCTGCCACAGCTCCTCAATCTCGGCGTTTGAAAGGGCAATGCAGCCATCGGTCCAATCGCCGCGCATACGCCCAACCGGCAACTGGTTGGGTTGGCCGTGGATGAAGATATCTCCGCCCGGCGAGCGTCCGTATTGCGCGGCGTGCGCACGGTCGGCGGCGTTGGGATAGGAAATGCGTAGGCTCAGATGAAAGCGGCTTTGCGGGTTGCGCCAGTCGATTGTGTAGCGCCCTTCCGGCGTGCGCTCATCACCCTGAAACTGTTTGTGTCCCATCGGCTGATCACCGAATTGGATATTGCGATAAGCGCGGATCGGTTTGCCAGCGCGATAGGCGACCAGCAGCCGGTCTGATTTATCGACCAGAAGGTAGTCGGCCACCAGAGGACTGGCGGGTGTTTGCATGATCCGGCTGGCCACAGCCCCATCGGGCCGGGTTAGCACCGCGCCCTCGCCCGGCGCGCGCACCACTTGCTCTGGCGGGCCAGAGCACGCCGCGACGGCGAGCGTGAGCAACAGCAGCAAAACGCGGGTCACGACGCCGCTAAGCTTAGCGCACGCTTTCTTTACAGGCTATTGCCCGCTTGCCCCGTTGTCCTGATTAGGGACCGGATCAGCGGGGCCTTAATCGACGAAGGGATCGCGCATCAGGATCGTGTCGTCGCGCTCAGGGCTGGTGGAGACCAAAGCGACCGGGCACTCGATCAGCTCCTGGATGCGCTGGATATACTTGATCGCGTTGGCGGGCAGATCGGCGAAGCTGCGCGCGCCGGCCGTGCTTTGCGACCACCCCTCCATTTCTTCGTAGATCGGTTCCATCGCCGCTTGTTCAGCCGCGTGGCTGGGCAGGTAGTCATAGACCTTTCCGTTGAGCCGATAGCCGGTGCAGATCTTCACAGTCTCCATGCCATCAAGGACATCGATCTTGGTCAGAGCGATGCCCGTAACGCCCGACACGGCGCATGTCTGGCGCACCAAAACCGCGTCGAACCAGCCCACGCGGCGTTGACGCCCGGTAACGGTGCCAAATTCATGGCCGCGCTCACCCAGACCCTGGCCAACCTCATCGGTAAGCTCTGTCGGAAACGGGCCAGAGCCCACTCGCGTTGTATACGCCTTGACGATACCCAGCACGAAACCCGTTGAATTGGGGCCAAGCCCGCTTCCGCTGGCCGCAGTGCCGCTGACCGTGTTCGAGCTCGTCACAAAAGGATAGGTGCCGTGATCCACATCCAGCAGCACGCCCTGCGCGCCTTCAAACAGGATCTTGGCCCCGGCTTTGCGGACTTTGTGCAGGCGCTTCCACACGGGCTGAGCAAAGCGCAAAACGAAATCAGCGACATCGCGCAGCTCGTCCAAAAGCGCTTCGCGGTCCACGGGCGGCTGGTCAAATCCAGCGCGCAGCGCATCGTGATGCGCGCAAAGGCGATCGAGTTGCGGGTCAAGATCATCAAGATGCGCCAAGTCGCAAACGCGGATGGCGCGGCGGCCCACCTTGTCTTCGTAAGCCGGACCTATACCGCGCCCTGTCGTGCCGATCTTGCCCTTACCAGCCGCGGTTTCGCGCAGGGCATCCAGATCGCGGTGCATAGGCAGGATCAGCGGGCAATTGTCGGCAACCGCGAGATTGTCCGCTGTAATCTCAACGCCCTGCCCTTCCAACTTGGCGACTTCATCACGCAACGCCCACGGGTCAAGCACAACGCCGTTGCCGATCATCGAAAGCGTGCCGGAAACGATACCCGAAGGCAGAAGCGAGAGCTTGTAAGTGGTGTTTCCGATAACCAGTGTATGTCCGGCGTTATGCCCACCCTGAAAGCGCACGACGGCGTCCGCGCGGCTAGCGAGCCAATCGACGATCTTGCCCTTGCCTTCATCGCCCCACTGGGCGCCGATCACGGTGACGTTGGCCATTCTTTTCCTTCAGACTCTCTTCGCTGAGAACGCAAAACCCGCGCGGGGCTAGGCCTTTGCGAGGGCAAGGGCAAGCGAGGCGCGCCAGCGTTGGTGAAAAATCTTATCAGGACCGCGCGCGAAGCGACCGAATACGCCGCTTGATGACAATCTGCGACCCTTTGCGGCTTGGCAAGGGCTGGGTTAAGCCAGACCTCTGCACACGAGTTTCATGCCCAACCGGAGAACACCAATGTCGCCTATGGCCCGCACGCTTCTAGCCGGTATCCTACTCGCTTTATTAACCGCCCCCATTCTGGCGCAGCGGCAAGAGACAAAAGGCAAACGCCCGTCGCGCGAGTGTATTCGTGAGATCGCACAGCTGTGCGGCACCGAACCTCAAGGCGTGCGCGCGTGTCTGGCCGAGCAATCCCAAGCGCTTTCCGACAAGTGTCAGAAGCAGGTGCGCAAACGGATGGGTGTCAGCGAGGCTGACCGCCTCAAACCGCGCCCGTTCGTACGTGCGATCCGTCCCACGCGGAGCGTTCTTTTTGGCGATCACCAACGCCAACGTGTCGATATCTACGAACCCGAAGGCGCGGTCGAAGCGCTGCCATTGGTGCTCTTTATCCATGGTGGGGGTTGGCGCATTGGTTCGCACGAGCGGGTGCAGGCCAAATCTGCCCATTTCCCAGAACAAGACATCTATTTCGCATCAACCGGCTATCGATTGCTACCAGACTATCCCGTCGAGGATCAGGCGAAGGATGTTGGTTTAGCGCTGCAAGCGCTGGTTTCGCAGGCTGGAATCATTGGGTTCGACGCCAAACGCGTTGTCCTCATGGGCCATTCGGCGGGCGCGCATCTGGCAGCTCTCGTCGCCACCGACCCGCAATATGCGAGCGAGGCGTTTGGCGCGATCAAAGGCGTCGTGTTGCTGGATGGCGCGGGCTACGATGTGGCTCAGAACATGGAAGACGCGGAGTTTCAGGCGCGCCGCGTCTACGAGGACGCTTTCGGCTTTGACGAAGAACGGAAAAAGGCTCTCTCGCCCGTCACGCATGTCGGAGGAGCCGACGCGCCAAACTGGCTGGCTCTTTATGTCGAAGATCGCGCCATCGCCAAAAAACAGGCCGACCTGTTGGTCGCAAGGCTTACCAGCGCAGGCCAATCCGCCAGTGCGGTGGCCATAGCAAACACCGATCACGGGCAAATGAACCGCGATATTGGCACCGAAGCGGGCAAGGCGCAGACCGAGGCAATCGACGCGTTTCTGACGAACCTATTTGATTGAGGCAGGGGGCCAAAGCGTTCGGACGCTTTGTCAGCCTCATGAGCAACGCAGAGGTTTGTTCAGCTTAGCTTAGGATGCGCTATGCACAGTGACGACATCTCTTCACCCCCTTGAGGAGTTAGACCCATAGCCGTTGCAATGCCTTATCCCGGGCCCCGCGCTCGCTATCGTTCTGCCCCCACGCTCAACTCGCGCGCCTTGGGGCTCGCCAGCCTTTGCACGTTGGCGCTTATCGCTGCGTTGATGAACCTATCGTCCAACGCCCGCTTTTCCCAAGACATCGCGCCAGCGCTGGTGGTGGTTACGCCGGTTCAGGAATGGACCGCAGAAAACGAAGCCGCGGACCAGCTCGCGCGGGAGGACTCGCCCGAAAACGCGTCGAAGCGCGCGCCGCTTGCACGGGCAAGCAGCCGCGAGGCCGCATCCTTTGAAACCCAAGCCACAGCGCCCATCGAAGCGCCAGTTGCACTCGCAGCGCAGGCGCCCTCACCCTTGACGCTGCCCTTGCGCGAAACGCTTGAGACACCGCCCATCGCGCGCAACTTTGACGCGCCGGGCGTGAGCGATGCCGCGCCCGAAGTGTCGCCAAGGGTGGCGACCGCTTCTTCTGGTCAGGGGCAAGGCCAAAATGGGCAAAGCGCGGATGGAACAGGCGCTGGCGGGCGCAAGCTTTCCGCCAGCTGGGCGCCAAGCATGAATTTCAAGCGCCTGGACCGCTACTTCCCGGACGACGCGCGCGGCACCGGTGTGACAGGCAAGGTTACGCTGCGCTGCATGACTCTGCGCCGCGACCGGGTGCGCAATTGCCAAGTGATGAGTGAAGCGCCGCGTGGAATGGGTTTTGGTAAGGCCGCCCTGCGAGCCGAACGCACCTATCGGCTGCGCGTTTTCGACGCGGCAGGCAAGCGTACATACGATCAATGGGTCTATTTCGAAGCGGTGTTCCAAGCGCGCGATTAAGCGACATGCCCTAACGCCCGTTTTCGTCCGATCAGGTCGGGCAACACCCATCATAAGTACACCGGCAGTCGTTGCACCCGCGCATGGTCTGAACCCCGCAATGCGCCATCAATTTCTCTTTCAAGGCCTTGCGCGCCCGATGCAGCCGAACCGTTGCGGTGTTGACTGTAACCCCCAGCGATCGCGCCGCTTCTTTGAGCGAGGCTCCACCTATATCCACCAGACCAAGGATCGCGGCATAACGCGGATTAAGCTGGCGCGCTTGTTCGAGGCTACAACCGCAGGCAACACTCTCTTCAAGCGCGTCAGGCGCGGATGAGGGAACGCCCAACTGCGGCTCAGCGGCAAGCGCTTCAATTTTGCGCTCCTCGCTCGTCCGCTTACGAACGACGTCAACTGCAACAGTGCGGTGGATCTGGTAGAGCCAAGGCAGAACCTTCTCAGGATCAGCAAGCCTATCAGCGTTCTCAATCGCGCGCATGGCGGCGATCTGAAGGATATCGTCCGCATCAGCCACTGACACGCGCGCCGCAACGAAGCGTTCCAACTCCTTGCGATGCGCGCGCAGCGCGGTTTCGACATGATCAAGAGATCGAGTGCGATCCATCCTTGAGAGCGTACCTCAGTCTTAGGCTTTTTGACAGCCGCAGCTGGCTGGGCAGGTGCAGTCTTGGCAGGTGCAGGCTGAGCCACAGCAGCATTGGTCCGCGTTCGGCTCAACGCCCGCGCAGCCGCAGTTGGGTGTACAGTTTTTGCAGGCGCAATTGGCAAGATCCGTCATTTCTTTTTCCTTTGACACTAGGTTTCAGAATGGAGACGTTGATTGCGAGCCAATCCTTACAGTCTGTAAGAAATTTTTTTGGGTAGCGTCCGACGTCAGGTGACCGCTGTCACGTCGATCTCAACCATCAGTTCAGGCAAAGCTAGGCCTTTCACTTCGACGGTCGTATCCGCTGGATAGGGGGCCGTGAAGTACTTCTGGCGCGCCTCGACGATCTTGGGAAAGTGACTCATATCGGTCATGTAGATGACCACTTTGACGACCTTGGACAGATCGCTGCCCGCCTCCGCCAGAACGCGTTTGATATTGGCAAAAGTTTGCGCAAGCTGAATGTCAAAATCGCCTTCCCCCACAATCGCGCCGTCTTCGTTAATCGCCGCTTGGCCTGAACACATGATCAGATCACCCACGCGCCAAGCGGGCGCAATAAAGTAAGGCGCAAGCGGATCGGGATTGAGGGCGACAGGTGTGGCCTTCTCAACCATCTCTAACCTCCGATCACGTCTATGGTACCACCGCGAAGAATATGGGTGCAGCCCAAAGCCGCTGGGTCTTCGCCTTCAGCAATCTGCGCGATTACGCGGTGTCCTTGAGCCAGAGTTTCTCGCGCTGCGGCAGGGTCGTGATCGAAGGACAAGTAGACGATCCGCCTCGCCGGAATCGCAATTTCGGACCCTTCCGCGATGCGATCGATATAAAGGGTAAAACCCGTGGCGGCCTCTTCGCTGCCAGCGATCCTGTAGGTTCCCCCGCGCCCGGCGGCGCCGCGAACGCCTTCAGCGTAGATCGTAAAACCGAACCAGCTTTGATACTCAAAGCCATAGCGTTCAGTCGGATCAAGGGTGATGCGCGCGCTGTCGCCAACGCTCGTCGCGATCTTTTCCAACCCGTCGAGACGGCTCGCCAGCGCTCCGCCAGCGTCAAAACCGCGCAGCTTAGCCGACGCCTCGTCAAACGGGCCTGTTGCGTAGAGCAAGGGCAGGAACCGCGCGCCTCCAGCCTGCTTGAGACCGCCCGCGTCTTTGGTGTCGAGCTCGCGCCGGATCGCCTCCAGCCTATCGGACGTCATGGCGTCATCGCCATCGGAAAGCGTGTCCAAAAGATCAGGCATGGTGAAGTCGACTGAAATGCCGTTCATCCCCGCCGCCGACAGCGCGTTTACCGCAAGAGTGACGATTTCACATGCGGCAGCGACGGTGTCGGCTCCGATCAACTCGGCGCCCAGTTGCAAACGTTCGCGCGCCGGATCTAGCTGGCTCGCCTCAATCAAAGCGGTGTCGCCGCAATAGGCCAGACGCAGCGGGCGCGGAGCGTCCTTCAGACTGGTCGCAGCGATACGGCCAACCTGCGGGGTGATGTCGCTGCGCAGAGCAAGCGTACGAAGGCTTTTGGGGTCGACAAACCGAAACATACGGCGCGTCTGCACCCCCGCCATGCGCGCGGCCAGCGAGCTTTCAAATTCAAGCAGCGGCGGGCGCACACGATCGTATCCATGGCTGTCGAGCGTATCGAGACAGGCGCGCATAGCGGCTGTTATCCGCTCAGCGGCCAAGGGCAATCGATCCTGAAGCCCCTCAGGCAGAAGGTCGGTGGATTGGGTCATCACGCGGCCCCTAGCCAATTGAACACCCGAGCGGAAGCGTCCTTAGGACGATAGGCGCGAAACGCGCATGGAGAGGGAATTCCGCTCGGGTGTGATCGACGCCTGTGATCAGAACACAAGCGCCTTGGCCATATTGACCCCTTCAGCCTGTTCAACTTCGGCTAAACCCTCACGGTCCAGAGCCTCATCAAGGCTCAGCAAAAGCACCGCTTCGCCGCCAGCGTCCCGGCGCCCCAGATTGAAGGTGCCGATATTGATGCCGTGACTGCCCAACAAGGTGCCGATCCGGCCGATAAAGCCCGGCTTATCGTCGTTCACGATGTAAAGCATGTCGCCTTCAAGTTCAGCCTCGATGCCGATGCCGAAGATCTCGACCAGACGCGGGCCGCCGCTGCCGAACAAGGTGCCCGCAACCGAACGCGGGCCGATATCGGTTTCGACCGTGACGCGAATTAGCGTGTTGAACGCGCCTTCGCGGTCGTGACGGATTTCCGACACTTCCAGACCACGCTCTTTCGCCAGGTAAGGCGCGTTGACCATGTTCACGGTGTCGGAATAGCGGCGCATAAAGCCCGCCAGAACCGCGCCTGTGATCGGCTTGCCGTTGAGTTCGGAAGCCGCGCCTTCGCGCTCAATGCTGATCTTGGTGAGGTTGCCGTGCGCCAATTGGCCTACGAGGCTGCCCAGCTTTTCAGCCAGCGCCATGTAGGGCTTCAACTTGGGCGCCTCTTCCGCGCTGAGCGAGGGCATGTTGAGCGCGTTAGTGACGCCGCCATTGACGAGGTAGTCGGCCATCTGTTCCGCCACTTGCAGCGCCACATTAACCTGCGCTTCGGTGGTGGAGGCGCCAAGGTGCGGCGTGCAGATGAAGTTCGGCGCGCCGAACAGAACGTTGTCCTTTGCCGGCTCTTCGGCAAACACGTCCAGCGCCGCGCCAGCAACCTGGCCGCTTTCGAGGCAGTCGCGAAGCGCCGCTTCGTCGATCAGTCCACCGCGCGCGCAGTTGACGATGCGAATGCCTGGCTTGGCGTTTTCCAGCCGCTCTCGGCTTAGAATATTGCGCGTTTCATCGGTCAACGGGGTGTGAAGAGAGACAAAATCGGCCCGCGACAGCAGCGTGTCCAGGTCGACCTTCTCGACGCCCAGCTCAACCGCGCGGTCTTCGGTAAGGAAAGGATCGTAAGCGATCACTTTCATCTTCAGCCCTTGTGCGCGGCTCGCGAAGATCGAACCGATATTGCCCGCGCCGATCAGACCCATGGTCTTGCCGGTCACCTCGACGCCCATGAAATCCTTCTTGGGCCATTCGCCTTTCTGGGTGCGCTCATTGGCGGCGGGGATCATGCGAGCCAGCGCCATTGTCATGGCGATCGCGTGTTCGGCGGTTGTGATCGAGTTGCCGAAGGGCGTGTTCATGACGACGACGCCCTTGCCGCTGGCGTAGGGAATATCGACGTTGTCGACGCCGATTCCAGCGCGGCCAATGACTTTCAGATTGGTCGCCGCGTCAAGGATGGCCGGAGTCACCTTGGTCGACGAGCGGATCGCAAGGCCGTGATAATCGCCAATGCGCGCGGCAAGCTCTTCCGGGCTTTCGCCGGTAATCACATCGACATCACAACCGCGCTCTTCAAAAATGCGAGCGGCGTTGGGGTCCATCTTGTCAGAGATGAGAACTTTGGGTTTGGTCATTGTTCTTGTTCCTAAGGTTCTTGATTCCCGCAAATGCGGGAACCCAGGGCGGCTTGATCAGCGCTTCAATTCTCTGGGTCCCCGCCTTCGCGGGGATGACGGGAAAATTGGAGGGGTTAGCCGTTCTTGACGGATTCGTAGGCCCACTCGATCCAGGGCAGAAGGCGCTTGATGTCCTCTTGCTCCAGCGTGCCACCGCACCAGATGCGCAAAGAAGGCGGAGCGTCGCGATAGCCGTTGAAATCGTATCCGACATTGCGCTCTTCGAGCATCTTGACGATTTTCTTGGGCACCGCAGCCTGATCGTCGGCTGAGAGGTTTTCGTACCACTCGCCGGTGAACTGCATGCACACGCCCGTATTGGTGCGCTTGGCGGGATCCGCGACCATGTTTTTGAGCCACGGCGTCGTCTCGATCCAGTCTTTGACGATATCGGCGTTGGCGTTGGCGCGTTCGATCATGGCTTTGAGGCCACCGATGGACTTTGCCCATTCAAGCGCGGCGATATAGTCTTCGGTCGCGAGCAGCGAAGGCGTGTTGATCGTCGCGCCTTCGAAGATGCCCTTATTGATCTTGTCGCCCTTCTTCATGCGGAAGAGCTTGGGCAATGGCCATGGCGGATCATAACTTTCGATCCGCTCCACCGCTTTGGGGCTGAGGATCAGCATGCCATGCTGCGCTTCGGAGCCCATCACCTTCTGCCAGGAATAGGTCGTCGCATCGAGCTTGGCCCAGTCCATCTCCATCGCAAAGATCGCGCTGGTCGCATCGTTGATTGTTACGCCTTCGCGCCCCGGCTCCAGCCAATCGGTGTTGGGGATCATCGCGCCCGAAGTGGTGCCGTTCCATGTGAAGACAACATCGTTGCGCTGGGGAATGGTGGTGAGGCCGGGGATTTCACCATAGTCGGCGCTGAGAACCTGCAAGTTCGGCAGCTTCAACTGCTTCACCGCGTCTTGAATCCATACGTTGCCGAAGCTTTCCCACGCAGCGACCGTTGCCGGGCGCGAAGGATCAAGCATCGACCACATCGCCGCTTCGATCGCGCCAGTGTCGGACGCAGGCATGATGCCGACGAGGTAGTCGTCGGGAATGCCGAGCAGTTCGCGGCTCAGATCAATGGCGTATTTGAGGCGGCCCTTCGCCAGCGCGCTGCGATGCGAGCGGCCAAGCGATTCCGTCTTCAGCTTGTCGAGCGACCAGCCTGGGAACTTGACGGTGGGTCCGGAGGAAAATTGGGGTCGCTCAGGCTTGAGCGTCGGCTCGTGCTTGAGCCCGCGTGCGTAGTCAGTCATTGTATTCTCTCCTTGCAGAGAGCTCGCGCGGCGTTGGGACCGCGTGGCCCG
>ERZ1740070.524-NODE-524-length-26223-cov-29.761808_pt1 | contig 26223 bp, 25 predicted proteins | sample MGYA00581734_ERZ1740070 | MGnify/ENA primary metagenome ERZ1740070 (study PRJEB43018, sample SAMN04849744) | marine metagenome | isolation source: floating plastic debris | place: Pacific Ocean | collected 2008-09-01 | study: EMG produced TPA metagenomics...
AAGTGGTGGAGTGTCAGGCGGCCCTGCAAGCCGTCATTGATCACGATCTGGACGGCGAGCCAAAAGGCCCGGGGCCGCAGGATGTCCTCTGCCAACATATCCTGATCCGGGCCTGCGCCGGTCCTTTTGATGCAGATGAGCTGTTTGAAGAAATACGCACCACGGGTGCCTATGCCGATCTGTCGCGTGCGAATTATGACGCCTGCGTGGAATTCTGCGCCACTGGCGGATACGCCTTGCGCGCCTATGATCAATGGCAACGGCTTTTGCAACGCCCAGACGGCCAATGGCAACTTCGAGATCCCCGGGCCGCGCGGCTTATCCGCATGAACATCGGCACCATTCAGGATAGCGATCTGCTCAAGGTACGCATGCACCGCACCCGTGGCGGCAAGCCTTTGGGCGAAGTGGAGGAAGCTTTCGCTGCCTCGCTGACACCGGGTGATACGTTTCTCATTGGGGGACAGATCGTACGGTATGAAGGCCTGCGCGAAATGGTGGTCGAGGTCAGCCGCGATCGTGGATCAAAGCCCAAAATCGCAACCTTTGCGGGCACGAAGTTCGCCAACTCAACGCAGCTCAGCGCCCGGATCCTGGGCCTGATCAACTCGGGCGACTGGTCGTCGCTGCCCGGTCACACAGCCGATTGGTTGCACCTGCAAAAAGACATGTCGCGCCTGCCCCAGGCCGGGCGGCTGCTCTTGGAGAGCTTTCCACATGACGGGCGCGAACATCTTGTGATCTATGGGTTTGCAGGGCGGAACGCGCAGCAAACCCTCGGGCTCATCGTCTCCAAAAGGCTCGAAGAAATGCGCCTTGATCCGCTTGGTTTTGTCTCCACCGACTACGCCACTCTCATTTGGGGGCTTGAGCCGTTGACCGATGCGACAGGTCTCTTCGACATCGAAGCTCTTCGTGCCGGTCTCGACAAATGGCTTGCCGGCAACCAGCTCATCAAACGCACCTTTCGCGCGTCTGCAACGATTGCAGGCCTGATCCAACGCAACACGCTCAGCGCCAAGAAATCAGGGCGGCAAGCGACGTTTTCGTCCGACATCCTCTATGACACGCTGGCAAAGTATGACCCCGACCACCTGCTGCTGAAGATCACGCGCACAGAGGCGATGCGCGGCCTGATTGACTTTGGCCGGATCGAAGAAATGGTCGCGCGCGTTGAAGGCCGCATTGATTTGATGCGCCTGCCCCGCGTCACCCCCTTGGCCGCGCCGCTTTTCCTGGAGGCCGGGCGCACCCCGGTTGAAGGCCAAGCGCAAGAGCGGCTCTTAGAGGAAGAAGCGGCGCGCTTGATGGAAGTCGCAGGGCTTAATCGGGTTCAGAGCCCAACTTAAGCGAGGCGCGCCCGCAAGGGAGCGAAGAGCGGTTTCCGAAAGCCCTTGCAAAAACCTCCACATCAGGCCAGACAGAACATATCATGAACGGACACGCGTTTTCCCTCGCGGGCGCCCCACTTGTCGCGCTGGGCTCAGGGGCACTCTATTGGCCTGAGCGCAATCTTTTATGCGTGTCCGATCTTCACCTTGGCAAAGCCGAACGCCGCGCGCGACTGGGTGAGGCGCCTCTGCCCCCTTATGAGACCCAAGACACCCTATCTCGTCTCGAAAAGGATCTCAAAGCAACGAACGCAAGCAATGTGATCTGTCTCGGCGACAGTTTTGATGATCGCGCCGCTGCCGAGGCCTTACCGGAGGCCGCCAAAATCTGGATCACCGCGCTGCAAGCGGGGCGCCGTTGGACATGGATTGAAGGCAATCACGATCCTGGACCCGTCGAAATGGGCGGCACTCATTTGTCCGAACTGCCCCTTCCACCTCTGACCTTTCGCCACATCGCGCGGATCGGGCGAAGCGGCGAGATTTCAGGGCACTATCACCCGAAAACAACCCTGCATGTCCGAGGACGTACCATCACGCGGCCCGCTTTCCTCATTGATGTCGACAGGGTGATCATGCCTGCCTACGGCACCTATACCGGGGGCCTGCGCAGTCATGCGCCTGAATTGCAAAGCATCATGCGCGAGGAGACTGTTGCTGTTCTGACGGGTCCTGTACCAAGGGCTGCACCGATGCCTCGCCAGTAGGCGGCGCCTGCAGAGACGGATCTAAAACCCCGGCATTGATCCAGTCGGGCCGGAAGGTGCGACTGACAGGCACCAGGTCACCATTGACAAGCTTAAGATAGACCTTTCCCGGGTTTTCTCTCAAGACGCGGGTCACCGCAGACTTTGCCACCCAATGCGATCGGTGGGTCATGAAGCCTTCCACCGGTTCCATTTCAACAACGGCATCGCCAAGACGCAATCGTAGTTCCGTTTTGGCGCGCTCTGTGACAACTTCTATCATGTGATTTTTGGCCGAGATCCGCAGCACGGGTGCCCGCACGGCTTTGGGCAGACGATCCAAAAGACGTGGATCTGTCTCGGCCGTTTTCTGTGCGTCTTTGGTCTCATCCCGCCACGCCACAACGCTGTAGCGAATGATCGCCACAACGCTCGTGACAGCGAAGACAGACAAAAGCAAACTCAGCGGACCGCCCGTGGCGATCATCGGCGCCGGGTTGATAAGGATGGAGGACACAAAAACACATGGCGTAAAGATCGCAGTCATCAAGACGACAGCCAGGCCTTCGGCCATTGCTGCATGTCGATCTTCGAAAACGACCTGCGCGATCACATGGGCCACCCAGCCCAACAAAACAGACAACGCAATCAATGGCACCCAAAGCAGTATGCGTTCAGCGGTTGTCATGTGTATCAACGTACCAAATGGTCCCGCCACCACAGCAAACACCATCGCGCACAACACAATAGCAAACACGCGCGCCGACAAAACAGAGCGCCGTGTTTCAGCGAACTTATTTTGTAGTTTCCCCAAACCCAAAACGTCCCCAACGCCTAAACATACCAAAAAACGCAAATTCTCCGAGCGTCAAAGATGCAGAAGTGAAGGCTTAACTCAAGGTTAACGAAACGTAGAGTTGTAAACAGACCGTTTCGATGCCCTAGAGAGGGTAAATTCGCGGGTTGCGAAATGACCGTTGCGTGTCTGGCGACAATCAATAGGGTTGGGCGTTCTATCAGAAGTGATGCCGAACCATGCTTGATCCGAAAATCGACACGAAAATACAGACCAGCTTTGGAAAACAAAGTCTGATGGCAACACTGGGCGCGCGTCTGGTCAAAATCAACGCGGGCGCGGTCGAGATCGAAGCCGCCATCACGCCCACGACCTTGCAACAGCAAGGCTTTGCCCATGCCGGTCTGACATTTGCGCTCGGAGACAGCGCGGCAGGGTACTCCGCTCTCAGCCTTATGGCGCTCGATCAGGAAGTTCTGACCACAGAGATGAAGATCCACCTGTTGGCGCCCGGTGCTGGCGAGAAGCTGATCGCGCGCGGACGGGTGATCAAACCCGGGCGGCGACTTGTCATCGTACAGTCTGACGTCTTTGCCGTGCAGGATGGTAAGGAGCGCCACATCGCGCTCCTTACAGGAACAATGATGCCCGTTACGATTTAGGCGGTCAGACCTTCGGGTTCAGCCAGGCCGTTGGCACGACAGCACGCCGTGACCGTATTGGCCAAAAGGCACGCGATCGTCATCGGCCCGACACCGCCTGGCACAGGCGTGATGGCGCCCGCCCGTTCGGCGCAGGATGCAAAATCAACATCGCCGACAAGAACGTTTTTTCCGTCGCGCTCAATGCGATTTATACCCACATCGACGACAGTCGCGCCGTCTTTGATCCAATCACCCGGGACCATCTCCGGACGGCCTACGGCGGCAACGACGATATCCGCGCGACGCACCACGTCTGGAAGGTCTTTGGTCCGCGAATGCGCCACCGTCACCGTGCAGCTATCTCCCAAAAGAAGCATCGCCATTGGCTTGCCCACAATGTTGGAGCGCCCGATCACGACGGCGTCCATGCCGCTCAGGGATCCATGATAATCCCGCAACATCATCAAACATCCAAGTGGCGTACAGGGGACCATTGCTTTTTGTCCCGTGCCAAGCAGCCCCACATTGGAAATGTGAAAGCCATCAACGTCTTTCTGTGGAGAAATCGAGTTAATTACGAGATCTTCGTCAAGGTGCTTTGGCAGAGGAAGCTGCACCAGAATGCCATGCACTGCCGGGTCATTGTTCAATTCTTCAATGAGCGCGAGCAACTTATCCTCAGGCGTGTCCGCGTCCAGGCGATGCTCAATGGAGTTCATGCCAACCTCGACGGTCTGCTTTCCTTTGGAGCGCACGTAGACTTGGCTGGCGGGATCTTCACCCACCAAGACCACCGCCAGACCAGGCGTGATGCCGTTCTCTTCTTTCAGTCGCGAGACGTGGCCCGCGACCTTCTCTCTCACACTTGCGGCAAAAGCTTTGCCGTCCATAAGTTGAGCAGTCATCTTCATCTTCTCCCAAATGCGCACGTTTTGGGCCGCCCTGCTCCGATCCTGCAAGGCGGCCCAAACCCTTGCGACTTTTCTATCAGAACAAACCTTCGATTTGGCCGTCTTCATTCAAGTGGATGGATTCGGCCGCCGGTTTGCTGGGCAGACCGGGCATCGTCATAATCTCACCGCAGACCACGACAACAAATCCTGCGCCCGCAGACAAGCGCACTTCCCGCACAGGGACGGAGTGGCCGGTTGGTGCACCGCGCAGGTTTGGATCGGTCGAGAAACTATACTGAGTTTTCGCCATGCAGACCGGCAGATCGCCGTAGCCTTGATCTTCCCACAGTTTCAGCTGATCGCGGATCTTCTTGTCGGCGAGAACTTCATCGGCGCGGTAGATACGCTTGGCAATTGTCTCTACCTTCTCAAAGAGCGACATGTCATCAGGGTAGATCGGACTGAAGTTGGCATTCCCAGCATCGACGATCTCAACGACCTTGCGCGCCAGATCCTCAGACCCTTCACTGCCAAACTCCCAGTGCTTCGACACAACTGCCTCGGCACCGTGCTCGGCCACATAGGCCTTCACCGCGTCTACTTCCGCGTCTGTGTCGGTCACGAAATGGTTGATCGCCACGACCACCGGCACACCGAAGGATTTCACGTTCTCAATGTGACGCCCAAGGTTCGAACACCCGTTTTTGACCGCCTCGACATTTTCCGGTCCGAGATCGGCCTTCGCCACACCGCCGTTCATTTTCATCGCCCGGATTGTGGCGACAAGAACGACGACCGACGGCGCAATGCCTGCTTTGCGGCACTTGATATTCATGAACTTTTCAGCACCGAGATCGGCACCAAAACCGGCTTCTGTCACCACATAGTCGCTGATCTTCAACGCTGTCGTGGTCGCGATAACAGAGTTACAGCCATGCGCGATGTTGGCGAATGGCCCGCCATGAACAAAGGCTGGGTTGTTTTCCAGCGTTTGAACCAAGTTGGGCTGCATCGCGTCCTTGAGCAGAACGGTCATCGCACCTTCGGCTTTGATATCGCGACAGAACACCGGTGAACGGTCACGACGGTAGGCGACGATCATATCACCCAGCCGCGTTTCGAGATCTTTCAGGTCTTTGGCCAGGCACAGGATTGCCATGACCTCAGAGGCCACGGTGATGTCAAAACCACCTTCGCGCGGGAACCCATTAGCCACGCCACCGAGCGACACATTGATCTGACGCAAAGCACGGTCGTTCATGTCAACGACCCGGCGCCACTGCACGCGACGCACATCGATCTCTTGCGCGTTGCCCCAGTAGATGTGGTTGTCGATCATCGCCGACAGCAGCGAATGCGCGGACGTGATTGCGTGGAAATCCCCTGTGAAATGCAGGTTCATATCTTCCATCGGTACAACCTGGGCATAGCCACCTCCGGCCGCTCCGCCTTTCATCCCGAAATTCGGCCCAAGGGACGCTTCGCGGATGCAGATCGTCGCTTTCTTACCGATGCGATTGAGACCATCGCCCAGACCGACGGTCGTGGTTGTCTTCCCTTCACCGGCAGGCGTGGGGTTGATCGCCGTGACAAGGATCAACTTGCCACTTTGGTTGCTTTGCACCGAATTGATGTAGTCTTGGCTCACCTTGGCTTTGTCATGGCCGTAGGGCAGCAGATGCTCTGTCGGGATGCCAAGTTTGTCGCCCACCTCCTGGATCGGCTTTTTCTTGGCCTCGCGGGCGATTTCGATGTCGGATTTATAGCTCATAATTGGTCCCTCGGGTGTCGGCTGCGCACGTCCATTACGCTACTTTCCTTATCCCCGCCACCTGTTTGGCCGAATTGCGATTCCGACATTTCCGATCACGCTTGCGGCGAGGGGGGATGAAAGCGTTTCATTTCGGAAACGCAATTCAGGAAAAGCGATGCGCTTATGCCATCCGGTGCTCAATCACCACGCGCTGTATCATCCTGACGAAGCAAGATCGGCCCATCTTTGGCAGTCACAAAAGTCACGCCAATAGGGTCGGTTTGCAGACGCAAGTTGGTGAACCGCGATCGAGGAATGCATGATTCGACAGAGCGGGGGGCCGTGCGTTAGGCCCCTTTGAAGTTCACGCGGCTTTCAGCTTCGAGCGCCTCATCTGTTTCCAAGGCCTTTTGACGCTCTTGCGCTTCCGTGTCGGCACGCTGTTTGCGCATCCGTCCAAACTGGCCAATGGCTATGGCGCCCAAGATCACTATCCCGCCGGGGATCAAGCCGGGGCCTGGGTCCTCGCCCAGGAGGATCATCGCAATGACCAATGCCGCCAGGGGTGAAAAGGACGTGGCAAGAGAGACATCCGCGGAACGCGCATTCTTGAGACCAAGGTTCCAGGCGAATTGACCGATGATAATGACGATGATCGCGTATACCCAAACCCATTTCAGCACGACGTTCGAAAAGAGATCCTGGAAGTGATTTGGCCCATAGAGCCAAATCGCCAGCCAGTAATAGATGATTGTTCCCAAAACAGTGCGGTAGATGGAGAAAATTCCGAGCGGGATGCCCTGAAGGCCAACGCGGCTGACCAGAGTGGAGGCGATGAAGGAGATCGTCGCGGCCGCCGCAGCCAATTCGCCTTTGCCAAAGGAGAAGCCCTCTCCGGCGTTCATCAAAACCATGACCACCGCCCCCAAAAGCGCCACGATCCCGGCGGCCATAGCCCAAGGGTCAAGCTGCTCTTTGAGAAAGAAAAACGTGGCCAGCAAGAAGAGCGGCGGCTCAATGCGGCCAATCAGAACCACATTAGTGACCGTCGTATAATCAAGCGCGATAAAAAACAGAGCGGGCGTCAGGGCAGAGGACAACCCCGCCGATACAGTCAAGATCGTCCAGTCTTTTCGGCTGAGTTTGCGTAGGTTTTCGAGCGTCCAGTCACGCCAAAACATGAACACCATGGGCACCAGCGAAATGAGCGAGCCAAGAAACAGCAGGTTGCACAGGGTGATCGCATTGCGCCCCATCACCGGGTGCTCTCGCCCGATATCGGCCAAAAGAGAAACGATGGAGTTTGACGCGGCATAGATGATCACGGCCAGCCAAATCAGGCCTGCCCCCATCACAAACTTGGACGGTGCTATGATGGGTTCAGCTGCTGCATTGCTCATCGCGTGGCCTTTCATTTGCGTCTTCGCTGCCGAGGCGTTTTGCTCTGACAATGGCGAATGGCTTCACTGCAATGTCGGGCAAAAACGGTCTCAAAGACAAGTGTCTTGGCATCAACACCGCATCACGTCGCAGATACCGCGTGAAACAATGTTTCAAAAACATGTGGTTACGTGGCGGAACGATCACAGCGCCACAAGCTGCACTCACATTATCGTGCGAAAGTGGGTTGTGCAGATGCGCCAGACACGCGAAAGGGACATATGGGCTGCGTCTACGCTCAGCCGGAGTTACGAATGATTGAGAACCAAGGCACCCGTGCCCAAAAGATCGTCACCATCTATGACGATATCTATGATCTGCCCGATTGCCGAGCGTATTACCGTGCCATGGACCATGCAGGTTTTCGAACAGCTCATTTTGCGGCGGCCGCGTTCAGAGACGCACTTCAAGCGGTCAAAAAAGAGCGCGGGCTGGACAGAGTGCGCGTCGTGGATTTTGCCAGCGGATACGGCATTGCGGCGCAACTGATGCGTTTTGACATCGCGCTTGATGACGTGCTCACTCGCTACCGCGACGCATGGTTTGATGACGCCAGTGCGATCGATGTCGTGAACGCGGACAAGTCCTGGCTGTCCCAGAAGGCGCAGTTGGGCTCGGACCGTTTCTTGGGCATCGACATTGCAGGCAATGCGCTTGCGTACGGTCGCGACGTGGGCATCTTCGACGAAGTCTTTCCCGAAAATCTCCAAGACACTCCTCCATCTGATGCACTGGCCGCTGAGCTTGCAGAGGTCGACCTGGTTGTCGAATGCGGGAGCGTTGCCCATATGCTGCCGGATGCGCTGGACCGACTGCTCTCGGCCTGCACACGCAAACCATGGGTGATCACATCTCCGATCCGCGGCAATGACACCGATGAGGCGTTGAGCGTTTTGGCCGCGCACGGCCTGTCGGTTGACAGGCACGTCACGGCCGCTTTCCCACATCGTGCATTCTCCGGCCCTGCCGAACAACAACGCGCGATCGAAAACGCGCAACGCCGCGGGTATGACACGACGGGTTTCGAAGCTGAGGGACGGTTTCACGCGCAGATTTTTCTCGCCAAACCCGCCTAAGCGTCTTCACATTTCACTCACGGCAGATCAGGTCGTCTCACAAGACCGTGCAGAGCGGAAATTTTTGGCAGAACTCACATATATTAAGCGCACGACCGACATTCAGCGGAGTGAGCCCATGTGGACGAGACGCAATTTCCTTATCACAGCTGCTGCCCTGCCATTTGCAACGCCTTTGGCAACCCAGGCTGCATCGAATACGAAATCCTCCATCCTGACCTATGGAGGGGCTGCGATCGGCGGATACGATCCGGTGGCCTATTTTCTCACTTCCGGCCCGCAGCTTGGTGAAGAAGCTCACTCAGTCGAATGGAAGGACGGGACATTTTTGTTTTCGTCAGCCGCCAATAAAAAGACGTTTGAGGCAGATCCCGAGAAGTTTGCGCCCAGATATGGGGGCTACTGCTCTTACGCGGCGGCGTTGAATTACGTGGCGCCAACATCGTCGAACGCATGGTCAGTCTATGAAGACCGCCTTTATCTGAATTTCAATCTGCACGTGCGATCCGTCTGGGAACAAGACAAACCGGGCTACATCGCCAAGGCGGATGTGAATTGGCCTGGGCCCTTGCAGGCTTAAACCTGACCCATCTGGGGCGAATGCCCCTTCCCTTGCGTCAGCTTCGCCCTTAGTTTCTTCCCTACGCATTTGTGACTTAGGGAGGAAACAATGCACAAATCCATTATGGCCCTCGCGGCCGCTTTGACGTTAACCGGCGGCTCCGCGCTAGCTGCCGAAAAAATGCGAATTTCCCTCCAGCTACCAATTACAAGCCATCTCGGGGAAAACCTGCAACTCTTTGAAAAAGAAGTGGAAAGCCGCACAGGCGGCGCGATTGACGTGGAAATCTACGACAGCGCCACGCTCTACAAAGACAAAGAAGTGCCCGCCGCCGTGGGATCCGGCGCAATCGAGGCCGGAGTGGCCTCGCTGACGCGCTATGTGGGCGATGCCCCTGTGGTCGATGTCTTCTACATGCCGTTCCTGTTCAACACCGAAGACAAGGTTCGCGCTGCCGTGGCCGAAGGCTCTGCCGTGCGTGGAACATTAGAAGAGGAAATCAGCAAGACCGGCGGATCCGTGCTTTACTGGCAAGCCTACGGCGGTGCGATCATGCTGTCCAATGAAGGGGCCATTCGCACACCTGCGGATCTTGAAGGCAAGAAAGTCCGCGTATTTGGCAAAACCCTGGGTGATTTTGTGACCGCCGCCGGGGGCGCGCCGACCCTCATCTCCGGATCAGAGCAATACCTTGCCTATCAGCGCGGCACAGTCGATGTGGGCATGACCGGCGTCTCGGGCGTCAAATCCCGCAAGCTCTGGGAAGTGATGGACACGATCACAGTGACCAATCACGCCAATATCGAGTTTGTCGTGGTTGTGAACAATGACTGGTGGTCCGGGCTGTCGCCCGAGATCCAGGGACATATCCGCGATGCCGCATCCGTGGCGCAGGACAATGTCCGCGATCGCATGGCCGAAATTGAAGCAGCTGCCTACGCGGCTGCCGAAGAAAATGGCATGACGGTTGTGAAGCTCTCTGATGATGACATGGCTGCCTGGCAGTCTGTCGCGCAGCCGGTTTATGACGCCTATCTCGACTCAGCGGGGGACGCAGGTAAGGCAATCCTCGATGCAGTTGGGGACGGTTCCTGAACCCCATGACTATGGCGGGCAGCGTAACGGCTGCCCGCTGAAAGACCGATGATTTTCATATCGCAGGTATCTCGCATCGCCGGCCTGTTTGGCGCGGTTCTGATGGCGCTGACCGGGGCCATGCTAACCTTTGAGGTCGTTGCGCGCTACTTCTTCATCAAACCCACGATTTGGGCGGCAGAGCTCAGCCAGCTCTGTCTCATCTGGGGCTGCCTTCTGTCGATGGCATGGCTTCTGAGCCAGCGTCGGCATATCACCGTGAACGCGGTCACATCTCTCTTGCCCAAGACCGCGCAGAAGGCATGCGTCGCGCTGGCGCTTCTTTGCATCATTGTTTTTTCCGGCATCGTTACGATCTGGGGGTGGGACATCTTTTACGACAGCTTCTCGCGCGGCCGCACGACGGGCTCGCTCTTGAACCTGCCGACATGGGTCGCGGAATTGTCTGTCCCGCTTGGCTTTGGCCTTTTGACATTGCAGGCCGTGGCCGATCTGATCGCGCTGCCCCGCGATGCCACAAGCAGCCTGGGGGCCAGCCACGAATGACCATCATCTTGATCCTGGCGGGGCTCTTTTTTCTGTTGCTTTTGGGCGTCCCGGTGGCTTTTGCGTTGGGCGGGATAGGTCTTGCGATGCTGCTCATTGGCGGCTTTTCCCCGCTTATGGCGCCTCAGGCCATTCTCTCGACGCTCGATGGCTTTATCCTGCTGGCGGTGCCGCTTTTTCTTTTGATGTCCAACGTGCTTTTGAAAGGCGGTGTGGGGCGAGATCTCTTTGCGGCCGTGCAAGCCTGGGTGGGGCATTGGCCTGGAGGCCTGGCGGTCGCGACCATTCTAAGCTGCGGACTTTTTGCCGCAATTTCAGGGTCTTCAGTGGCCACAGCAGCGACGATCGGCACGGTGGCGATCCCCGAAATGATCTCTCGCGGCTACGACAAACGCTTTGTCTACGGTCTTTTGGCAGCAGGCGGCACGCTCGGCATTCTGATCCCGCCATCAATACCCATGATCGTCTATGGCTTCGTCACCGAGCAGTCCGTGATTGCCCTCTTCCTGGCAGGCATCGGGCCGGGCCTGTTGCTTGTGACCTTCTTCGTCATCTTCTCGGTTCTCTATGCAAAGCTCTCCGGTAAATTCGTTCCGGTTGAGAAAGCCCAGATGGAAGAGCGCCTAGTCGCCAGTTGGCGCGCGCTGCCATCCCTCGTTCTGGCGATCATCGTCATCGCCGGTCTTTACTCCGGTGCATTCACCCCCACAGAGGCCGCCGCCGTGGGCTTTGCCGCCGCTTTGCTCATCACCATCTTCTGGCTGCGCACCCTGACGTGGGAAAGCTTCTGGGAGGCGGTCAAGGAAAGTGCCATCACCACAACCGCGATCCTGCTCATCGTGGCCGGCGCCAAGGTCTTTGGCAAAGCCATTGCGCTTTATCGCATCCCGCAGGATATCTCTGCGTTCATCGCCGCAAACATTGACGGGCCGCTGATTTTCATTCTGCTGGTCTCCGTGGTGCTCTTGCTCATGGGCTTGGTGTTTGAGGCACTCTCCATGATCTTGATCATGACACCCGTTCTGCTTCCGGCCGCAATGGGCCTCGGATTTGATCCGATCTGGTTTGGCATCTATATGGTGATCATGGTGGAATGCGCGCTGATCACACCGCCGGTGGGCCTCAATCTTTATGTCATTCAAGCTGTGGCGCGGACCACGCTGGCCAATGTGGCGCGGGGTGTCTGGCCATTTCTTCTGCTCATGCTCGGCACCGTGGGGGTGCTTTACGCATTTCCGGATCTCGCGCTCTACATTCCCTTCAAATGGTGACCGATATGACCCAAGCCGCCAAACTCAGGACGTTACTTGCCCAGGATCGCTGCCACATCATGCCGTGCTGTTTTGATGCGCTCTCGGCCAAGCTGATCCAGCAGGAAGGCTATGACCTGACTTTCATGTCCGGTTTTGCGACCTCTGCCAGCCGCATTGGGCAACCTGATCTGGGGCTGATGAGTTACAGCGAAGTGCTTGATTCAGCACGCAATATCACGGACGTGATTGACATCCCGCTGATCGGTGATGGCGACACCGGATATGGCAATGCCATGAATGTGCGCCGCACCGTCACGGGATTTGCCAAGGCAGGATGCGCCGCCATCATGATTGAGGATCAGTTGGCCCCCAAGCGGTGTGGCCACACGCCCGGCAAGGCCGTCGTCTCCCGCGACGAAGCGTTTGATCGCATCCAGGCCGCCGTCGACGCCCGCGAGGCACTGCGCGAAGACGGGGGCGATATCCTCATCATGGGTCGCACGGATGCCCGACACGAACATGGGCTCTCCGAGGCGATTGATCGCGCGGCCAGATATGCCGAGATCGGCGCCGATATCCTCTTTGTCGAAGCGCCGAAAAGCGTGGAGGAAATGCGCACGGTGTGTGAGGCATTGCCCGGGCCAAAGATGGCCAACATCGTCGAGGGCGGCGAAACGCCGGATCTGAGCAATGCCGAACTCCACGACATTGGCTTTTCCATCGCGGCCTATCCGCTGTCATTGATGGCGTCCGCGATGCAGGCAATGGTGCACACGCTGCGCAATATGCGAGATGACAAACGCCCCAGTCAGATGGATTTTGTCGATTTGCGCCGCAGGATTGGGTTTGATGACTACTATGAGGCGTCTGAGCGCTATGCCTCTTCACGGCGGTCCTGAGGTGCCGGTGAGGATTTGTTGATCCGCTCTATGATCTCGCTCAGACGAGACCACTGTTGGAGCGCTTCGGGTAAGTTGAACGCCGCATCCATAAACTCCCACGAATAGGTCACGATGGCGAAGATCGCACCCGCGCTCGCGGCCATGATTAAGGCGGTAAAGCCGAGGTTGAACACCACGAGCAGCATCAAAACCGCATAGATCAACCCATAGACCAGGGCCTCTGTATCCGACAGTCGCACTTCCCAATGCCGCAACATCCTCAGATGACGGCCAAATGCTGGGCCGGTGCGTGTTTCCAGGATGCGCACCTGTTTTTCCGCCCGCGCGTTTATGGCCCGGTTGAGGCGAAAGAAGCGGTCATGAAACCTTGCGTAGACGCAAAGCATGATCGCGCCAGCCGTTACTGCCGAAAGCGCCAAGGCCCAGTGGAAGGTAAAAAGGATCACGACAGAGGCCAAAAGCTGCACCACGGCGGCCATCAAGACCGGCATCTCTTGCTCGAGGTAGTCGACGATTTCGCGCGCCATCAGAACCCGGGCATTGAGGGCCGAAACGGACAGACCGCGATTTCGCTCTGCCAGGACTTGGCTCAACTCAACGCGCATGGTTCCAAAGATGCGCGTGTCGATCAACTGCCGCACAACGGCGACCAGTACGAGGCCCACAAGGACGCCGACCATCTGCCACAAGGGACCGAAGTCCCCGATCAGCAGGCCGTCGATCGTGAACCCCAAAAGCAATGGCAGGATGACCCAGAGCCCCGTTTCCAAAAGCGTCAGCGCCCAGGTCACGGTGATCTTGAACCAGAAGAGACGCAATAGCGTACGAAGGGTGAGCGGACGATCTTGAAACATGGTCGCGATGCTAGACCGCTTGCTTCAGGAAACTCCAGAGGGATTTGTGCGCTTTCAGATGGGCGAAAAATCAGAGAGCACGGTTACGAAAATTGATCACACGTGGTTTTCACAAACCACATCTCTAATCGGATTCATCCCCACAAAAATCCGTCTCTCTTTTCAAGATACGCTTTGGACTAAAGATTTCCTGCGTCTGTTTTCGGCTCTGGCCGCAGCTGAATTCTAAGCGGATCAGGCAGCGAGTCAAAAGTTTGAAAAACCTCACGCAGAACGTCGGGACCGGATGTCGGCTGTACAGTTTGTGCCAAGTCAGCAAGAGCGCGCCGTTTGATGTCGGCGCCATTTCCGACCTCTAGCGATACGTCAGGCCGGAAACTGCGCAGACCGGGGCTGTCCTCAATCATCGGCATCAGGATCAACTCAGGTGTCACATTCAACGTATCTTGCACATTCAAAGCGGCGCGGATGGCTTGCTCATTCTGCGCAAATGGATAGGGCGCGAAGAGCAGAGTTTCGCCCTCAGGATTAGCAGGTTGAAAACCGCCCGCCTCATCCAAAGCGACAAAGCGCGCGGTCGGAAACGCGGCCAACGCGTCTTGCAGCACACGGGCCGCGGGCGCGTTCAGATCGTCAAGAAAAACAGTCACCGGGCCGCCAGCTCTGGACCGACGCGCCAATGCGCCAAGCGCTGTCTCAATGACCTGCGTCGCGTCTTCTGCGAACACCACCAACTCCTGACTGATGCGCCGGATCTGCTGCTCCAGAAAGAAGGCCATGATCACTTCGGCCATGGCGTTGTAATGGGCAAGATTGCGGGCGTCATGAACGATGCGGCCGATCTCAACCTCGACCACTTTCGCCCCCGAAGCATGCACCCTGAGCATAACATCCAAGTCAGCAGCATAGCCGCCAACAAGCTCTTGATGCGCAATCCAGCGGCGATCCACCAAGTAGATCCCCGAATTTGGCGCGCGCAAATGATTGAGCCCGGGAAACATCTGACGGATTGCGGGCGCAACCAAAAGCCGGGTCATCGGCATATTGTCGTTGGGGTCATTCCAAGCGCCTTTGACCAGACCGACACCCTCTGCGCGCGCCGCTGGCATCTCTGCAAACAAGGCTGTGTCGAAGCGCTCAAGATCGGCATCAAGCTTCATCACCCAATCGTTGCGCGCAGCTTTCAAACCCGCGCGCACGGCGTGCCCCATGCCGCGCGCCATCTCACGCACAGCGCGCGCGCCAGCCTTTTCGGCAAGCGCACCGGTGTCATCATCGGAGGCGTTGTCGACGACAACGATCTCATCCACCCACGAAAGAGACCGCAGTTTGCACACCACCGCTTCGATGGTGTCGGCCTCATTATGGGCCGGAATAATAACAGAAACAGGCACTTGCATCAGATATTGGTTTCCTCACAACAACACTCGCCAACGTAGCGATCAAGGGTGTTCAGAACAAGGGACAGTCAATCATGAGACAGAAAAGGTTTCGTGAACACCACTCAAGTTAAGAAACGCGCAGTGTCTGGCATGGCTTATGGCATTGGCGTCAGCGGCCGTTGCAGCTTGACGGGAATTTCCCGCGCCAATCTCAAAAGATGGGCCATAAAGGGTTTATCTTCGTCTTCCGATCGGATCGCGGCATAAAGCCGCTTGGTCACGCCATGTTGGGTGATCGGTCGCGTTATGTACCCGGAATGCGTTCTTTGTTCGCGTAACACCCAATCGGGCATAACAGCCACACCGCGATTTGACGCGACCAGAAGCAAGATGACAGCGGTCAATTCGACCTGTCGCACAGCGCGCGGCTCTACCTTGGCCGGCATAAGCAGCTCTGTGAACACATCAAGCCGCGCGCGATCCACGGGATACGTGATCAGCGTCTCATTGCGAAGATCCTCAGCCTCAACATAAGGTTTCTTGGCAAGAGGGTGCGACGCGGCTGCGACAAACAAGGGTTCGTAGTCAAAAAGCGGTTTAAATTCAACACCGTGTAGGTTCTCCGGATCGGAAGACACCACCAGATCCACCTCTTCCTTTTGCAAGGCGGGGAGCGCATCAAAGGCAAGGCCCGGCCGGATGTCGACATCGACATCGCCCCAGCTTTGCCGGAACCGTTCCAACACCGGAAACAGCCATTCAAAGCAGGCATGACACTCAATTGCAATGTGCAAACGCCCTGCGCTGCCCTGTCTCAACCCGTCAAATTCCGCTTCCAAGGCTTCGATTTCTGGCAACACTTTTTCAGCCACCCGCAGAAGCCGCTTGCCCGCCGCAGAAAGCCTAAGCGGTTTGGACCGCCGCACAAAGAGCTCTACCCCAGCCTGATCTTCCAACCCCTTGATTTGATGGCTGAGGGCGGACTGCGTTATGTTCAAGACATCAGCCGCCTTCGCCAAGCCGCCCGCCAGGTGAATGGCGCGAATGGTGCGAAGATGGCGAAAATCGATGTGCATATGGCTCAGCGCTCGGCGAAGAGAATATTAGTATTACTCATTCAAACCATGAGTTTTATGAAGTTGCTTCATTTTTGCTCGGTTGTCAAAACGGCATGAGCTTTTTCAATGAGGGAATGCGCCATGACACCGTCCGTTTCTTTTGAGTTTTACCCGCCCCGGTCGCTCGAAGCATCGTTCAAACTGTGGGACACCGTGCAATCGCTTGCCTGTTTGGATCCTAGATTTGTGTCAGTGACATATGGCGCGGGCGGCACGACCCGTGACCTGACACGGGACGCGGTGAAGGCACTCAACGGGTCTGCCGGCCTCAATGTCGCTGCGCACCTCACTTGCGTGGACGCCAGCCGCGAGGAAACACTCAACATCGCATCCGAATTTGCCGAAGCCGGGGTCCAAGAAATTGTCGCGCTGCGCGGAGATCCACCGAAAAACGAGACTACGTTTACGCCGCATCCGGACGGCTTTGAAAACGCCTGTGAACTGATTTCCGCACTAGCCGACATGAATACGTTCACCATCCGCGTGGGCGCCTACCCCGAAGTGCACCCCGAAGCGGCATCTGCGAAAGCCAATATTGACTGGCTCAAGCGCAAAATAGATGCGGGCGCGCACGAGGCCATTACGCAATTCTTCTTTGAGGCTGACACATTCTTCCGGTTTCGCGATGCCTGCGCCGATGCAGGGATAAACGCCCCGATCATCCCCGGTATTCTGCCCATTGAGAACTGGGATGGCGCACAGAGATTTGCAAAGGCTTGCGGCACCAAGATCCCGGCATGGCTGTGTGACGCGTTTTCCAAAGCAAAGCGCGACGGTCGTGAGGATCTCCTGGCCACCGCGGTTGCCACGGAGCTCTGTTCAAACCTCGTGGATGGCGGCGTTGAACATTTGCATTTCTATACGCTCAACAAACCAGAAATGACGCGTGACATATGCCTTGCTTTGGGCATTCGACCGCAAGTCGCGCTGCGCGAAGTCGCCTGATCAAAACGCAATCTGTATCTCCCCTCTCCCCGGTGTGGTTCTTCACACCGGGGCTTTTTCATGAAAAACGGGTTTGGAATGCGGTCAAAGGACAGACAATATGCCCCCCTTTTTTGCGCAATCCCCCGAGGACATGCCGACGCTGGAGGATTTCAGCGGCCGCTCAGGGCTAGAGTTCATGCAAGACCAACTGGCGGGTAAGCTGTCGGGGGCGCCAATGGCTGAGACGTTGAACTTTCGCCTCATTGATGTGGCCGACGGTCAGGTGACGTTTGAAGGGGTGCCGCAGTTCAACGCGACCAACCCGATGAGCGGGGTGCATGGCGGGTGGTACGGCGCGTTGCTTGACAGCGTGATGGGATGTGCGGTGATGACGAAAGTGCCAAAAGGCCGCATCTATACCACCTTGGAATATAAGGTGAATATCACGCGCGGCCTCAAGGTTGGGCAGCGTGTAGAAGCCACGGCTTTTGTCGATCACACAGGCCACAGCACAATTGTTGGGCATGGCGAAATCCGCGATCCAAGCGACGGGCGACTTTACGCGACCGGAACAACAACTTGTTTGGTGATGGATGCACCGGTATTAGGGTAACATTAACGCTTGCTTTTTTGATGACGTAACCGGCGGGTTTAGCGCCGTGGATTTTACTTGTGCGCTCTATCGACCCAAACACACCTTAGGCGACAACATCCATGATGGACTATGCATTCTGGACCGAAATGGCGCTTTGGCTGGCGTCTGCCTTGGTGTTTGCTGCGTTTTTCATGAAGGCTATCTTGCCGCTCAGGGCCATCGCGATCGCCTCGAATATCGCATTCGTCGTCTACGGGCTTGCGGCAGAGAATCTGCCCATTTTTGTCCTTCACGTGGCACTGCTGCCGCTGAATGCGCTGAGGATTTTTCAGCATCTCAAGCTGATCCGAACTGTTCGCAACGCATTGGAACATGAACCAAAGATCGAAAAACTGATACCCTTCATGACACGCTATGCGATCCCAAGCGGGACAACGGTTTTCAAACTTGGCGACAGGGCAGAGACAATCTACCTTTTGTCCGAAGGGACGATCGAGTTCACGGAGCTGGGCGTTTCGCTCGGGCCTCAGACAATATTCGGAGAAGTTGGGCCGTTCCTCGTCGACAAAAGCCGAACAGCTACGGCTGTGTGCAAAACGGATTGCGTGGTTTTCGCCCTTTCAGAGGCGCGTCTGAAAGAAATGGTGATCAAAGAACCCGCATTGGGTTTGTTTCTCACAAAACTGATCGCACAGCGGCTGAACCGGAACGTTCTGGCAGCGCGCAAGCACTCTGACGGGATCTAGGCATCGCGACTGCGCTCGGGAGTTTCGCATAAGGCATTGTCATTATTTATAAATCAACCGCTGTAGTAGCGATCCCAGCGCTCGATAAGCTGTTGCTGCAAGACCTTGGATCGCCTGTTCCAACCCCGTGATCCTTGAGGACGCTGACCGGATGTCGGATCATAGCTTGCGCGCAAACCGCTATTGGCCGTGAAAATAGCAAAGGCCATGTCTTTGCCGCGACGCGTTGACATGTAACCCGCCAAAGAGCTTACAAAGTAAAGTGTGCCCGTTTTTGCGGCGACCTTTACGGGGTGGCCGCCATTGACCTTGCCGTTTTTGTGGCGCATCGGGAAATCTTTGAGGATGGGCTTCAAATCCCCCCGCCCATACACGCGTGCCAATGCCTGTGCCATCGCCTCTGCGGTCAATCGGGATGTCTCATTCAGACCTGAATGATCGACCAGCTTGGCACCCGTCATACCTAGGTTTTCGCTGGCCCATGCGCTCATCGCGCGTGCGGATTGGCTGAGAGTGCGGGGTTGGCCTTGCAAGCGCGCTGTGGCCGTCATGCCCACCAGCTCCGCGGTGAGGTTGTTAGAGAACTTCAGCATGCCCTGCAGAATCTTAGTCAACGCCTGACTGGCATGGCTCGCGACAACTTCACCGCTTGGGGCAGAGGTCAGGGGCGATCCGATCTTGAGCTGGATGCCCTGCGAACGGGCAAAGGTGGCGAAAACCTCGGCCGCATACGCGTCGGGTTTGCGCACCGGCAACCACCGCGCGCCGCCATTGCCCAGCGCGTCTCGGGCCACGGTCCAGCTGTCGTGATCGCCTTTGTCGGTATAGGTATAGACAGGCTGCGATCGTGGCGCGACAGAGATGCGCGCCACGCGCACATCAGGGCGGTACTTGTTTGATCGCGCGTCCATCGCAACCGTGTAATCACCGCCCACGCGTTTCCACTCGAAATGCACGCGATTGAAGTTCAGACTTAGCCCCGAAATGGCCGGGTTGTAGCTGACATGTTCGGGTTGATTGTCATCTAAAATGCGCTCAAAGGGCAGCGCCCCACCCCAAACGCGCAGTTTGCCGCGCACTTCGCGGATACCGGCTTGTTTCAACTTCGAGGCAAGGGTCGCCAAAGCGTTGGTATCCAAAGTCGGATCGCCGCCACCGGCCAACACCAGATCACCCTGGACAATCCCGTTGGACACCCCGCGTGTCGCCCAAAGACGCGTTTCAAAACGGTATCCTGGCCCCAAAGCCTGCAGCGCATAAAGCGCGGTCACCGCTTTGGTCACGCTGGCTGGGGGCAAAGCCGTGCTGCCTCCGTGGCTTTCCAATGTCTCACCACTGCCCACATCGACAACGCAATACGTCACGTTGCCGCCAAGCTGCGCTGACGCGATCAGATTTCCAACATCAGGTGCCGATCGACGAGAAAAGCCAACAGGACGTTTTTTGGGCCTCAAAGAAACGTCTGGCGCCTTTGCGTCGGCCGACATGGCCATACCAGCAAAAACACCGCCCAAAAACAATCTGCGCGTGAATCCAAACATGATGCCGATTATGCCTGAAGCGACGTCGAGGACAATCCGTTTTGACGCGCATTCTCCAAACGTTTATTCACAATTCACGACCAATTGCCCGCTTGGCGCAGCTCGGTCGATGAAATGTGCCGCATCGGGACGTTTACAAAACACCACGCCGGTGCATCTGAGCGTCCAAGACGCAGGCTCTCGCGGCCCTTGATCCGGAAGGGTGCGTAGATCCTAGCCGCTTTCGACATTCGTGCCGAAATCCGTTGACCTGGTCGGGCGAGCACACCGACAGGCACCCTTTGCAGGATCGTCTCCCACCCCTTCCAGTGATCAAACTGCGCCAGGTTATCGGCCCCCATGAGCCACACAAACCGTATTTCTGGACGCGCGATTTGGATCGCCGTGAGGCTTTCGGCGGTGTATCGCGTCCCCGCTTGAGCCTCAAAGTCGCTGACCGCCATACGGGGATGCGTCAAGAGCGCCTGGCACGCTGCAATTCTGTCTGAGAGCGGCGCGGGGCCCTTTTCTTTCAAGGGGTTACCCGGTGTGACCAGCCACCAAACCTGATCCAACCCAAAGCGCCGCAATGCTTCGCGACTGATATGAACATGCCCTGCATGAGGCGGATCAAAAGACCCCCCGAGCAAACCGACAACTTGTCCCGGCCGTGAGAAAGGCAGGTGATACTTCATGGCATGCCCCTTTTGCCGTGACCACAGGCGTTGTCCAGCGTTTTCCACCACTTCCTTTTGACATAGCTGCGTCTTGGACGCAGACTTCATTCGACGCAGGAGGATCCAATGGCAACTTTTGACCGCGAAGACGCCGCCAAGTTGGCCCGGCATTTGCACAGCCATCTGCCGTCTGACCCCGCTCTGCGCACCAAAACACTTGAAAGCCTTTTGGTGGAGCGTGGCTTCGTCGCGCCAGAAACCATTGATGCATGGGTGGAGGCTTATTCAGAACACATCGGCCCAAAACGCGGTGCTCAGGTTGTGGCACGATCTTGGGTCGATCCAGCATTTCGCGCACGTCTAATGGACGACGCCACGGCGGCGATTGCCGAGTTCGGATTTGACGGCGATGCCACGGGTCATCTTAAGGCCGTGGAGAACACGGACACGCAGCACCACCTCATCGTCTGCACCTTGTGCTCATGCTATCCCTTCTCGCTTTTGGGAATGTCGCCCGCTTGGTACAAATCAGCAGCCTATCGTGCCCGCGCGGTGCGGGAACCGAGGCAAGTCCTGTCCGAATTCGGGGTGGACCTGCCGGAAACTGTGGGCGTCCGGGTTTGGGACAGCACAGCGGAATTGCGATACCTCGTCGTGCCACAACGCCCGGCGAATACCGATGGCTGGGATGAGGCGCGGCTTGCGGCACTCGTGACCCGCAACGCCATGATCGGGACCGCGCGCCATCTCAAGACAGAGGCCGCGTGATGGACAGCATTCATGATCTTGGTGGCAAACAAGGTTTTGGCCCCGTCACCGTGACGGAAGACGAACCCGCCTTTCCCGAAGCTTGGGAAGGTCGCGCGTATGGGCTGGTTCAGAGTGTGGGCGACCCGGGCTCGACCATTGACTGGTTCCGCCACATCGTGGAGCTGATGCCACCCGCAGCCTATTTGACCGAACCGTATTTCCAGAAATGGCAATATGTTCAAATCATTGAGCTGATCCAGGCGGGCAAACTCAGCATGGATGAGGTGCTCTCCGGTCAGGCCTCCAAGCCCGGGGATCCGGCATCTAAGCGGTCTCTTGAGAAGGTCTTGGCCATTATTCACGACAAAAACCACAGCTTTGAGCGCAAGATCGACGCAGGACCAGCCTTCGTCCTGAACCAACGGGTGCGCACCAAAAGGCACATGACGGCAGGACACACCCGCCTGCCCGCCTACGCTCGCGACAGCCTGGGCGACGTGATTGCGCATCATGGGTCCCACGCGCTGCCGGATGCCGGTGCACGCGGGGAAGACGTGGGCGAGCATCTTTACACCGTGCGTTTCACTGCGGCCGAACTCTGGGGGGATGAGGCCAATCCGAACGATGATGTGACACTGGATTTGTGGGAGAGCTATCTTGTTCCAGCCTGATGAGGTGGCAGAGCCCGCATTCGATCACCCCTGGCAGGCGCAGATCATGGCCTTGGCTCAAACCATGATAAAGACCGGACATCTGGACGCGACGCATTGGGCCGAGACACTCGGAGCAGCGCTGCGCCAGGCCGAAGCGGAGGGTGCGCCCGACACGGCGGACACGTATTATACCTGCGTCCTGCAAGCTCTTGAGACAGTGACCGAACCGCATGTCACGGCGGCAGACCGTGATACGCGTCGGACCCAGTGGGAAGAGGCTTACAAGGTCACACCCCATGGGCAACCCGTTGTTTTAAAAACCTGAATATCGCTCAGTGCGCGAGGTGTGCCGTCGTCAAGGTCGCCCGCTATCTTGAGGTGCTTTCAAGATCGAGCATCTCGGGCAAAGGATCTGCCGGGTAATCCGGGTGCAGTGTCCAAACGACCGATCCCAGCTCATTGTCCAGCGGTCGAAAAGGTGTGCCGGGCAAAGACCGGGACCGCAGAGCCAGAACGATGTCAGATAAAACCGCAGGGTTATCTCGGAAGTACGAATGGCCGTATCTGCCACCGGCGTCTTCAACCAAGATTGTGTTCACGGTCTTGATCCGCTCAAAGGACGCCAAATCCTCTGGGGTGAAGCTGTCCGCGTCACGCCCGCCGATGCGTGTGTCCTTGCCAAAAATGCTCGACAGCCTGAGCGCACGGTCGTCGGGATTTGCATAGATGTTTATTTGCTCAAAGGCTTGTCCGACGCGCTCTGCGACCATGCGCTGCCGCATGACGCCCACATCAATATCTGCAGCCGCCATGACAAGCATGCCAAGCTTCAACGCGTTTTGTGGGTCACGACCAGCGGCACGCGCCTCGATTATCAGTTCCCGCAGGGCTTCCATCATAACGGCATTTCCGCGCGAATGCGCCACGATGTCGATCTGATTCACCTCAGGAACAGAGGCCAAGAGCCGCAAGAACTCCTTTACATGAAAGACAGAAAAAGAGCCCGCCTCGGAATCGCGGAAATACCCAAAAAGCCCGGCGTTGCCCGCGGGCCACGAATACGCAACCGGCAAAGACTGCCGCCCGGCGTAGTGCCATATGGTGGCCAGCGTGTTGATCGCATCATCAAATTCGTTGTCGACCCCGTGGATGTAGACCAGCACACGAGACTGCCCATTGGCCTTCATACGCGCCGAAACTTCCGCGCGCATGGCGCTGGACCGGGCATCATAGGCTGCATTGGCGTCCCGCGTTGTCTGGAGCCGGCCACCACCGGGTTCGAACGGCAAAGGGATGGACGGAAATCGCGCGACCTCTCGCGTGCCTGTGCGCCGCAACTTGGTTGTGGTTTGCAAGTCTGCCGTCTGTGTCCGCGTGACAAGCTCTTCCCAACTCGCCACGGCGCCATAGTCAACGCCCGCCACACCAAAGGCCATCGATTGGGACCTGTCCGCGCCGTAGCTGTGGCCCGCCTCTGATTGGCCAGCAACGTCACGGTTGGTGACGTAAAGGATATCACCCTGAGTGCTGCGCAGGCCCGGGGCCACAAGCTCAGAAGGGTACTCCGCTCCAGTCTCAAACGTGTAGAGATTGGGCGCAGGTGCCAGGGTGGTGGACAGAGCGGAGATACCACCGGCACAGCCTGAAAGGATCAGTAGGCTGACCCATGCCAAGCTGCGGACACCAGCATCTCGACGCTCAAAAAGTCGGAAGAGATGCACTTGCGCCTCACGTCTCTGGTTCAAACCTGTGTCCCTTGCGGTGGCGCAACAATACCCGTGTCGAAGCGCTCTATCAACATGCCAGAAAGCGACCTGATTGCCCCGGGCCAGCCAATCCTCTAGATACCGCTTCAACCTCAGTTTCCATCTAGCGGAGCCCACCTATGGCGCAGAAATTCGTCTACCACATGCAAGGCGTGTCCAAGACCTATCCCGGCGGAAAGAAATGTTTTGAAAACATACATTTGAGCTTTCTGCCCGGCGTCAAAATCGGCGTTGTCGGGGTGAACGGAGCGGGTAAGTCGACCCTGATGAAGATCATGGCGGGCCTCGACACTGAATTCTCCGGTGAGGCCTGGGCGGCAGAAGGCGCGCATGTGGGATACCTGCCGCAGGAACCCAAGCTCGATCCTGCGCTCACGGTGCGGGAAAACGTGATGCTGGGCGTGGCAGAAAAGAAAGGCAAGCTCGACCGCTTCAATGAGCTCGCGATGAACTACTCCGATGAAACAGCCGATGAGATGGCCAAGCTGCAGGATGAGATTGACGCCGAAAACCTGTGGGATCTGGACGCACAGATTGACGTGTCGATGGAGGCGCTGCGCTGTCCTCCCGATGATGCAGATATCGCGACGCTCTCGGGCGGTGAGGCCCGTCGCGTGGCGCTTTGCCGGTTGCTGCTCGAAGCGCCGGACATGTTGCTCTTGGACGAACCGACCAACCACCTTGACGCCGAAACCATCGCTTGGTTGCAGCAGCACCTGATGGACTACAAGGGTACCATCTTGATCGTCACGCATGACCGGTATTTCCTCGACGACATCACCGGATGGATCCTCGAACTCGACCGCGGCCGCGGCATTCCCTACGAAGGTAACTATTCGGCATGGCTGGAGCAGAAAGCCAAGCGGCTGGCGCATGAGGCGCGCGAAGACAAATCGCGCCAAAAGACACTGGAACGGGAGTTGGACTGGATGCGCCAGGGTCAGAAAGCGCGCCAGGCTAAACAGAAAGCTCGGATCAACGCCTACAATGAGCTGGCGGGCCAATCCGAGCGGGAAAAGATCACCCGCGCCCAGATCGTGATCCCGTCAGGCCCGCGGCTCGGCTCCAAGGTCGTTGAGGTTGAGGGGCTGCGCAAAGCCATGGGTGACAAGCTGCTGATCGAAGATCTGACCTTCTCCTTGCCGCCCGGCGGCATCGTGGGCGTCATCGGCCCCAACGGCGCAGGTAAGTCGACGCTCTTCAAGATGCTGACTGGGCAGGAAAATCCGGATGCAGGTGATGTCAGCTACGGCGACACGGTGCAGCTGGCTTATGTCGACCAGTCCCGTGATGACCTCAAGGATGGCGACTCCGTTTGGGAAGCAATCTCTGGCGGGGCGGAGATCATTGAATTGGGCGACGCGCAGGTGAATTCCCGCGCCTATTGCTCGGCTTTCAACTTCAAGGGCGGCGATCAGCAAAAGAAAGTGTCGTTGCTCTCAGGCGGCGAACGCAATCGCGTGCACATGGCGCGGCTTTTGAAAGAAGGCGGCAACGTGCTCCTCCTCGACGAGCCTACCAACGACCTCGACGTGGAAACCCTGCGCGCATTGGAGGACGCCTTGGTCGATTTCGCAGGCTGCGCCGTGGTGATCTCCCACGACCGCTTCTTCCTCGACCGCATCTGCACCCATATTCTCGCCTTTGAGGGCGAGGCGCATGTGGAATGGTTTGAGGGCAACTTCGAGGATTACGAAGAAGACAAGAAGCGCCGATTGGGACCGGATGCTCTGGAACCAAAGAGGATTAGGCATAAGAAATTTGTAAGGTGAGCTTTCGCTGGCTGCAGGATGATATCGACGATTGGCGCAGTCAAAATCAACGGCATTTGATCCTGTTGGGCATGCCAGAAGAGGTCGTTTTAGACCAAAGGTAATTTTTGTCGGCCTTTCAAAACAACGCTGATGCTGCTAACGGTCAGCCTGGAAATTTCGTTGCACAAGACTAAGCCGATGGTGTTCTGGCACGTTTGAAACGGCAGTTCGATGATTTTGGCTGGGGCCTTTTTTGGAGCCGAAGTGACGAACACAACAGCATTATGGTGTCGTTTGTCACTCCAAACCTATTGACTCAGGCGATAGGAAAACCGGGCGTCATCAAGAAAAGCTTCGAAATCTTCCGAGCCCGACGCCAGCCGCGTAAATGACAGGCATCAAATTGGCACGAAGTTTTCTTGAGACCGCAATAGTTTCGACCAA